>OGDF01001406.1_pt1 | contig 35666 bp, 27 predicted proteins | sample 1570141 | NCBI WGS metagenome assembly OGDF01 (sample SAMEA4370581, study PRJEB24528) | human gut metagenome
TTAATTACTTTGTTTACGTTTGCCATAGTCTATTTATTTAATTTGTGAATTAACATCTTAGTGATTTGTATGTTTCTTTGTTGGTCTGCTTCGATATTAGCGGCTTCTCCTTCCTCGCTCAGTATCTCCTCGATCTGTGCATATCCAAAAGCGCGCAGGAAGGTTAGAAACTTAGTGCCGTTGCTTAGCTCCACTATGTAAGCCTTCTGCTTGTCGTAGCTAAAGCCATTCTTTTCGCAGGTGCTTACGCTTACTGTGTAGTTCGGGTTAAACTCTACTACGCCGTCCTGGGCGCTCCATTTCTTTTCGCCGTATCGGCGGATCGCTGTATAGCGAAATTTCAAAAATCTTTTGTTAAGCATAACTTATAAATTTCGTTTTTTAAACTCGGTTTTCGGGCTTTTGTGTTCGCCCTTCTTAATTTGGCCGCTGTTACCGCAGCACTTGTTTAGTATGCGCATCGTCTGGCAGTTCTTCCGGGCGTGCGCTTGCATCCAGCCTCTATCCTTTTCCAGGCCTAATTCCCTGGCCTTGCGAATAACCGTACGCGGGCTTACGTTTAGATCTATAGCCAGGTCTTCGTTTTTCGTAGTGGCGTATTTGTTGGTTAGCCTCTCGATCATATACGGGGACCAGTGTATTTTAGTGCTACAGTCCTTATGCTCCATAAGCCTACCCGTTACGGGATCCTGGTATAGCCGGTTAGGTACTTTCCGGTTTCGTGCGTACTCGTCGCGCTTTTCCTGTCTTGTACATTCCTTACAGGCCGACGATACCCAGCCGTTAGCTGTTTTGTAGAAGTCGCGAAGCCATAACTTACGGCCACATTTCGGGCAGATCTTTTTACGTCGCTTTACCATAAGTTAGTCTTTGAGGTAATAAGGCGTAGAATATCCGGCGCCCTTAAGCGGTAGATCCGTGCACCAGCTTATCGGCTCGCTAAATAGCTTTTCCACGTCCTTAAGCGTCTGGTCGGCCTCAGCCTCTACTATTATTTCGTCGTGGATATGGAAGACTATATTAAGGCTTTCGCGGTAGGCTCTAAGGATCACGATACCCAATATATCGCGGGCGATAGACTGTACTACGTTCTCCGTTAGCTTTCCACCGTACGTTCGTATCTTTTCCCATTTCTTAGTTATCTGGTTAAGTCCTTCGTACTCGATAATAGGGTGGTCGCCTCTCCAGCCGTCGTTCCTCTCTACGCCTATGCTGGCACGCGGGTAACATATAGTACGCCCAGAAGGTAGCTTTATAGTCAGGCAGCCCCAGTGGCGGCCTACTTCGATACCGCGATTTATTGTTATTGTTTCCCCGGTCTGTATGGCGCGTATCGCCGCCAGTTCTATAACCTTCCATAGCTTTACGATCTTCGGGTTAGCTTCACGCCAGCGCAGCATAATGTCTTTTTCTTCCTGCTGGCTCAGTCCCATACGGCTACCGCCCATAGCTTCCAGCGCGGATACTCCGCCACCATAGCCCAGGGCCAGTACGGCGATCTTTCCCTTTTGTCGTAGTTCCGCGTTGGCTCCGTGCTTCTCGACGGGTACGCCGAACATTTGCGAAGCCGTAGCACAGTATATGTCGCCGCCTTTTCGGAATACGTCCAGTACCCAGGTTTCCCCGGCTAACCAGGCGATAACGCGTGCCTCGATCGCGCTAAAGTCGCATACGTGGAAGGTGCAGCCAGGCTTCGCTATGAAGGCCGTACGGATAAGCTCGCTAAGTACTTGGGTAGGGTTTCCGTAGTTCAGTTCGAAGTCTTCCAGATCTCCGGCCTTTACCAGGTTCCGCGCATAGTCCAGGTCTTGCAGGTGGTTTTGCGGCAGGTTCTGTACTTGTACCAGTCTTCCCGCCCAGCGTCCGGTCCTGGCGGCCCCGCAGAATTGTAAAAGCCCGTGTATCCTTCCGTCGCTGCATACGCATTGCTGCATAGCGCAGTACTTCTTATTTGACGTTTTGCCCATTTCGCGGCGCAGGGCTAAAACCTTCCGCGCTTTAGGCCAGTATTTAAGGCTGTCTTCTATGTCGTCCAGGCTCTTTTTGTTGAGGCTTTGGAAAACTTGGCCCGTTACCTTTTGTAGGTATTCCTTAATTTGGCTTGGGCTGTTTGGGTTATCCATTCCGCTAAGCTCCTGGGCCTCGGCCAGAAGGTGCTGCTTATATTCTTCGTCGAAGCGCGCGGCGTTATCTACCAGCTGGCGGTCTATCATTACGCCGCGGTCGTTAATTAGTTGGTCCACGGTGTAAAGCTCTTCGTCGAAGTCCGCAGGCTCCAAACGTCGTACTATCTTAAGTATGGCCTGTTCTACCTCCACGTCGCGGATATTGTATTTAACGAATACTTCCCAGCGGTCGGGCGCATCGCTTGGCAGGTGCCTAACTATCGTGCCGTCCTTCTTCCTGGTTGGGCAGCTGAAATAACGGATAAGCGCCGCGCCTTCCTTCATCTTGCCGTCGGCCAGCTTCAATACTTCGCCGCATTGCCCCAGCGATAGGGGAAGGCCCATACGCGCGGCGCGTACCATTGTGCAGCGCCATTGCGCCGGATCCATAAGTGGCCAGCCGTAGTACTTGGATATGCAAATACGCTCGAAGGCGGCGTTAAAGGCAGTCTTTACTACTTTCGGATCTCGTAGCGCCGCCAGTATTTCTTCCGGTAGTTCTTCGCCCTGTGCAAAGTCGCAGCAGGTAACGGGTCCACCGTCCACGCTATACGCGAATAGCAGTATAGTAAAGTCTTCGGCTTCTACGTATTTATATACGCCGCAGCTCGGAAGGTCGTTACTGCTGTACGTTTCTATATCTATACCTAATTCCTGCATAGCTAAAAATTAAGAAGGCGCCCCGCGCGGATATGCCACACAGGGCGCCAGGGTTAATACTTTAAAGGTCTTCGTCGTCTTCCATATCGACTTCGCTAAAGTCGCTTTCAGCGCTGGCGCGTCCGCCCAGGCGTTCGTCGTCTTTAGTCTTCATCACGTTGTTAAGGCCGCAGGCCACGCCCTTATTTCCGCTTACGTTGTAAGGGAAGAAGGTAACAGATACGACGGCCCACATACCGCTATATACGTCGTCTTCGTCTACGATCGGCGCGCGGTGCTTGTCTACTATGCCAGGGCGGCCGGTGCACTTGGCGTTAATAAAGAAACTGTCGGCGTAAACGTCGTCGCCGTCTTCGCGGTCGTCGCCGTCACGCAGTGGAAGGTCCAGCTTTTTAGGCTCTTTACCATCCCACTTAGATACTACGCCGGCCTTCTTGGCGGCCTCGATAGCGCTTTCCAGCGCCTTAATAGTTTCCTTCTCGCTCTTTGGGATAATGACGTTAGTCATATACTTACCGCTGCCTTCGTCGCCGTCCTTGCTGTACTTGGTAAAAAGGTGGGTGTAGCTGAGGCGGCACGGGCCGAAAATAACGGTTTTGCCCTCGTTCTTGATAATAGGTGTAATCATCTTATATAATGTTTAAGGGGTTATTACTTGTCTTCGTTGTTCTCTGGTTCGCCAGGTCGTTAATCTATATTTATGCCTTTGAAGTCGTCTGCTATAGGGTCTATAGCTTTGCGCTTGTCGCCTTCCGGGGCTAAGGTTGGTTTACCTTGCGGCTTGTTGATCCATTCGCCGCACATAGCGGCAAACTGCTTTTTACCTACCAATTTTTCCAGGTCGGTAATAGTCCGCAATTCGACGGGCTTAAAGATGTCGTTTTGCTTGTAGCCGTTCTTCGTAAGTACAGCTGCTACGCTGTCGGTGTCCGTGATCTTCCGGACGCTTCGGCCTTCTACTATCTTCCAGCCCGGTAGCTGTACGCCGCTAAGCGCTTGCGCCAGGGCGAAGTCTTCTACGCCGCTTATCCAGGTTTTCACTATTGGCACCATAGGCAGCACGTCTTTAGCCAGTTCTTCCGGTGTGATCAGCTTAGGATCCACGGCCACAACTTCTTTGCACTTGTTGGCCAGGGCGCGGCATTGGTTCTTTACTTTGCAGAATTGGCACCACGCGCCGGGCGTCTGTGGTCCTTCGCCTTTGTAGGCTTTTTCCGCAGCGGGCGCCAGTACGTTAGCCGCCCAGGCGGTTAGCTCTTCTACCGTAATTTCGTACTCGCTTAAGTTGTCGATACGGGGCTGTACGATAGTGGCGCGCAGGTTGTCTATACGATATTCGAAGGCGAAGCGGGCGTAAGCGCCCAGGGCGTAGATCATCATTTGCGGATTTTCTACGGCGGATACCTTTACACCTTTGCCGTATTTGAAGTCGATAACTTCCATAGTTCCGTCCGCGATAATAATAGCGTCCGCAGTTCCGAAGGCTTCCGGTACATAGTCCGAAAAGTCCAGGCGGGTTTCTACTAATAGCTGGGCGTCCGGCGTGGCTGCTCTGGCGGCGTTGTACTTCTCCAGTACGATAGTCACATAGGTGTCGGTATATTCGGCCATTTCTCCGGTACCGTACTTTTCCTGTAGCGCGGCTATTTCTTCTTTCTCCCCGTCAGTAGGAAGGCCTAAGAAGTTCTTAAGTTTCATAGCGCAGTAAGCGTGCGCCAGGGTTCCTTCTGCTGCATAGTCGCTTCCTTCGTCTTTAATGCCCTCTTCCAGTCGTGGCGCTGCTGTACAGTGTAGCCACCGGTGGGAAGCGGAAGGGCTAAGTAATGCGTGTCCAGCCATATTAGAAGGGTGCGTTAGTGGTTATATTTCCGTCTTCTCCTATTACCAGTTTGTCGCATTGCGCGCAGAAGGTTTCGCGAAGCTCTGAGGAAGGCAGGGCGCTTGGCTTTTCACTTCCCAGAAGCGCGGCGATATTCTTAAAGTTCGCAGTTAGCTGGCGGTGGTATTTCTTGTACTTCTCGCCGTTGGTGTTCTCCTTGTAGTCGTCGCCTTCGATACGCTTACGCGTTCTTTCCATAGCGGCGCGTACGTCTACTTCGGTGTATTCCTTGTTTGCGGGCGCTGCTTCCTTCTTGGCCTCAGCCTTTGGCGCTGGATCAGCGGCGGGCGCTGCTTCCTCTTTCTTTGCCTCCGGTTCCGGCTTTGGCTGTTCAACTTCGGCGGCCTCGTCTGGTTTGCTTTCCGCGGGCGCAGCTGCTACAGCTGGCGCGGATCTGTGCTGGAAGGCGGACAAAAGGCCAAAAAGCTCCTTAGTTACGCCTATTTGCACGTTTACGTTAATCTTAATTGTGTCCATATACTTTTACTTTAAAAGTTATTCATAAATTTCGTTAGTTCGGGGATGGCTTCGCGGCCTTGCCAGTGCTCGATTAGGCGGTGCAGAAGGTAGCCCGTACTAAGGCCTATAATTTTGGTACTTACCAGGATCCACAGCCAGCTAAAGAAGGGTAGGCTATCGTCTGGTACGGCGAAAATGCCGAAAAAGCAAACTACGCCTAAAGCGATAAGCACGTAGTAGCGGTAGTTAGATATTGCCTTTTTCATATTGATCCTTATAAAATTTAATTGTTTCTTTGTAGTCTTGTTCGGCTAATAAGTAGCCGATCCGGATAGCAGATTGCGCGCCGTCCAGATACGCGCGGGCTATTGCTTTTTCAATATCGGCGGCTTTTAGACTTTCCATTTGGCGCCCGGCGTATTGCTTACTGTCTTTTTTATACCCTTCATCGTTGCGGACGTCGGGCAGGCTTTTTGGTGCACTCATTTTAATTTTTGTTATAAATACGTTTGTTCCCAGCACTTGATTATCTGCTGGCCTGTTGTAAACTTGCGCGCCCCCGCTTTGCGGACCTGAAAGCGAATACAGCCGCTATCTTCCCAGCGTCTTATCGTGTGACGTTCTACGCCTAACAGCTTCGCCGCCTCGATTTGGCTATACCTGGCCGTGGGGTCGCACGTTGGCTTATTCTGTACCATAGCGCGTTACTTGCAGGGTTAAGCCTGTGGCCTTGCAAGAAAACTTGCAGCCCTCCATACGCTGCATAGCGTAGGCGGTGTTCTTCTGGCTATCCAGGTCGTAGCCGTTTTCACATTCCACCGTTAAAACGTCCCCGTTCTGCATAGCTCTTAGTCGTTCGCGGGTGATCTTTTCTACTTTTTGTTCCATTTTACACCTTTTTTGGGTTAAACTTTAAAAATAGTTCGTTCGTTTGTTGGGCGTCACAGGAAAATTGCCTACCTTTGTGGCGGATAGATATGGATAATTTGGATAGTTCCCGCCCTTAGGGGTAGGCGCATTTCCTATGCCCTTAAACTTCGTTCGTTTGTTTGTACGGTGCAAAGATAGACGATTTCGGGTAATTATCCAAATTTTTTCGTGGAAAATTACCCGTAAACGGGAAGAAAGTTTAAAAATACGCCCTTTTCGGGGTGTTTCTTACTCTAAAACGTCTAAATATGGCAGAATACACGGAAGAAGCGGTGCGCGCTCGCATCAACAAATTACAGACGGAAAAGGGATTTACCGAAAACGGGTTAGCCGGTGGTAACATTCCTACCCAAAAACGGCTAAACCGTCAGCTTAGCCACGGTGCGGCTATTACCCTGGATACTCTTTTGCGGATCCTCCAGTCTTACCCTGAGATTTCGGCGGACTGGCTACTACGCGGATCCGGCGAAATGTACCATAGTGGAATAACCGGCGCCAATAAGGTAACGGGCGATAACGCCACGGTAATAGGCCAGCAGGCCGTAACGCTTTCGGAAGACTTCGTACGCGGTCTTCTGGCGGAAAAGGATAAACAGATACAAACCCTATTACAGATAATGGCAAAATGAAAAAGTTTATAGTAACATCCACTTTGTCGGCATTTTGTGCGTTCGCATACGCGCAGACGGATAGTATAGGTTTTTACAAAGTAGATAACGAAGGTATTAGCCGTATAGAGGCGGCGCGCCCTGTGCAGACAAAAATAAGCGGTGGTTTGAAAAGCAAAGCAAGGGTAGTGTTTAACGGCGCATCCAGCCAAAATCGCTTTAGGGGTTCGGCTACGTTCCGGCTGTACTTTGGCACGCCATCGCCTTACGACGCCGCTAAATACTTTATGTTCACGCCCTCGTACAGCGTCAAAGACTTTAGCGTAGGTAAGTTTGAGGTTAAAAAAGAAAACCGATACCTTACTACGGCATCGGCCTCTATCGTTGGCTCGAAAATCGGGGTTAGCGTCGCCAAAGATGTAAACGTGGAATATAGACAGCTGCGCGATAACGTGTACGAAATTACAGTTACCGGCCCAGCAGGCGAATACTGCATAATGCCCGTTCTAAACGGTACTGCCGGTTATGCTGGTGTATTTGATTTCGCACTGGAATAAGCAAATTTTCAGCAAACAATAATAACAATTAAATAAAATACTGTATGTCAATAACTTATAATAAGCCCGCTATACCTACTGGATAACGTAAATTCCATCTTTGTTTATTTCTTCAAGTAAATACGGATTTATATGCTTGTGCATTCTGACAACGTCTACAGAGCATTGCAGCAGATTCTCCAGGAAACGCTTCAGTCGAACAACCAAGAAGGCTTTGGGTTCCATGTCTACACACACGTCCACATCGCTACCTTCCTTGTGTTCATTCCGAGATACAGAACCGAAGATGCGCAACGATCTTATGCCGAACATTGTTTTCAGTTCTTCGGCATGTGAACCGATTAACGATATGTACTCTTGAGTTGTTTTCATATTAAAACGTTTAGATGTTACAAAAATAGGTATTTTCTGCGAAATGGCAAAGGAAACTGAAAAAATCCGATGGCTAAGACATATATAAAGTTGTTTATTGCTGTCCGGTAAACAATTCGTTCCCCTTATATTGGTTTGTTTATCAACGTTTTATAGTAATATTTACTAAAGGGGCTTGCCTGTATACTATTCGGGCTGCGCTCGGCTTTGCCGCTTGCCAGAGCAAGAAAGCCCAATAATCACATAGGAGGGTGAGTCAAAACTCAATTAACGCGGGCTGAAAGCCCAACATCACATTATTAGTTTTACCGGACAGCAATATTTCCGAGCAGATAGTTTAGCTCCAACGGAACACCAACGCCATTGATTTTCAGGTCGAATAAACCTGAATTGTTGCTATAGCCATAGCCAATGCCCACACGGTAGCCTAAACCTGAGTTTCCATTGAATCTGCTGTCTTAGTTGATGCCTGCGACGTTCTGCGCACCAAGAATTTCGATTGAGAGGCTGCGTGTCGTCTGCTGCTGAGCCATAGCTGCCGGACAGCAGCAGATGGCGAGTAGGGATATGATTGTGTTTTTCATGCGTTTTGTTTATTTGTTGCGGTTATGATACTGTTATTAGTGCAAAGGTATGATTTTTTTTATAATATACGAAGTAAAAAACTCAGCTTTTTATGAAGATAAAACGGATACTAATTGCGCGGATGTGGTGTCTTTAGGGGTGCCCCCAAGCTATCTCCGCAGCGCCGCATACGCCGCGATGCACGCCGTGGTGAGCAGTTCGGAGAGGGCGAGCGCGAGCCAGATGCCGCTTTCGCCGAGCATCTTCGGCAGCAAAAGTCATTGCTGTCCGGTAAAATTTTTTAATTATGCTCGGCGCTTGCCTTTCTGCGTAAGCTGTACTTGCCGTGCTTGTCGAACACGAGCCAGTAGAGTATAGGCAGAACGGTGGCGATGAGCACCATCGAGATGAGCGTGCCGAAGAAGATGACAGCGCCCATCGGCGACCATAGCGTGTTGTTCTCGAGCATCATCGGCAGCACTCCTACAGAAGCCGCAGCCGAGGTGAGGAAGATTGGGCGCATGCGGCGTTCGCCTGCCTGGAAAGCAGCATCGCGCACGGAGAGTCCTTTCTCGCGTCGCAGCTCTTCGGCATAGTCGAGCATGATGATGCCATTGCGCACAAGGATGCCCATCAGACTCACTACGCCGAGCACGCACGTAAGGCTCACGTCATAGCCCGTTATGCACAGGCCGACGGCTGCACCGAATATGCAGAGCGACATTGAGGAAAGGTTCACCAGCGCCAGGCTGATGCGCTTGAAGTGGAAGAGCAGGATGAAGAAGATGACAAGCACGGCTATCATCACGCCCGACATCACCTGCGGCAATGTCTCGGCGTCCTTCTCCACCATTCCGCCCATCTCCCAAGTGAGAGTGGGGCAGCGCTTCTGCAGCTCGTCCTCAAGCTCAGCCGACAATTTGTCGGCATTGTATCCGCGCATCGGCTCGCCGATGATAGAGATGGTGCGCACGCCGTTGCGACGCACTATGCTTCCGTCCTGCCAGTCGGGCGCAATCTTTGCCAGTTGGCGAAGCGGAACGCTCGCTGTGCCGCCCATTACGGGTATGTACTCGTTGTTAAGGTCGCTGTCGTTCTCCGACTTCAGCACCATCTTCACCGGATAGTCGCCCTCCCAAAGTGTAGACATCGGCAGACCGTCGCCGAAGTGTATGGCAAGATTGGCTGAAAGGATAGTCTTGTTCACGCCCAGTCGGTTTGCCTCGGTCTCGTCGGGTGTTATCCTTACGCAAGGCAGCGGAGCCTCGTAGTTGGTGCGCACAAGATGTATGCCCTCGATGCTGCGCATGCACGCCTCCACCTTCTTTGCCTCCTGCTTCAGACGTCCTATACTGTCGCCGCTCACCCTTATCTCGATGGGGTAGGTGGCAGAGTTGTAGTCCATCTCCTTGAAGCGTACGTAGCAGTCGGGGAAATAGTCGGAGTATCTGTCGGCATACTTGTCGAGCACTTTCTCCGTAGCGTCGTTGTTTGCGGTGTTCACGATGAACTGTGCGAAGTTCGGTCCGCCTATCTGCGGTGCGTAAGTGGCGTGGAAGCGCGGCGATCCCTGCCCGATGAACGTAGTCACAGACGTTACGAGCGGGTCGCGCTGCAGTATCTGCGCCATAGAGTCGGCCACTTCCGCCGTGCGCTTCGCCGTCGTGCCGTTAGGCAGATAGAACTCCACGGCAAACTGGTTGCGCTCGGCTACAGGCATCATTCGCTGCGGCTGCTTTACGAAGAGAACAGCGCCTGCGGCTACCAGCGCCCCACCCGTAGCAAGCGTGGCGCACGGATGTGCGAAGCAGCGGTTGAGCAGCCATGTGTAGCCCGTCTGCAGATAGTCGAGAGGTTTCTTGCGCGCGTCGGGCTTGGGATTGGTGTCGATGCCCTTATGTATCAATGTGTACTGCAGGTAAGGCGTGAGCACTATCGACACCGAGAGCGAGATGCTGAGGATGATGAACATAGCCCAGGGGAACGACTTCACGAAGTCGCCCATATCGCCGTGCATGGTTATGAGGAAGGGGAAGAAGGTGAGCGATATGCTCAGCGTGGCTGAAAGCACCGACATGAAGAATTCGCGGGGGGCAGCGATGGCTGCATGCCAGCGCGACATGCCGTGCCCCAGTTTCTCCATGTAGTTGTCGATGATGACTACCGAGTCGTCCACCACCATGCCGAGCGTCACGATGAGTGCGGCGAGCGTCACCGTGTTCAGTTCCATGCCGAAGAGATAGAACACGCCTACGGAAGAGAAGATAGTGATAGGAATGCTCAGCGCCGACACCTCAGCAACGCGGCGCGGCATGAGCAACACTACCACCACAATCACCGAGACAACCGAGATGAGCAGCTCGCGCAGGAAGTTGAGCACCGACTCGCTCACCACCCGGCTCTGGTCGGTGATGGTAGTGATGCGCACATCGTCGGGCAGTGTCTGCTCGAACTCGGCAAGTGTCTTGCGAACGTCGTTGCCCATCTTCACGATGTCGTTGCCCGGTCGCATCTCTATCGACAGCAGCACACATTTGTTGCCGTTGCTTTCTATGTATTTGTCCTGCTTCGGATATTCTCGCGTGATGCGTGCTATGTCTTTCAGTCGCACGATGTTGCCTTTGGCGTCCGAGTATACAATCTGTTCAGCCACATCGCGCTCGTTGTTGTACGAGTCGTCTACGTGTATAGGCATGTTCAGGCTGCCCGTATCTATACTTCCGCTCACGGCGGTGAAGCCCTGCAGCGCCAGGTCGTTCAGAATCTTGAACGGACCGGTGCCATACTTGGCCAGCTTGTTCTGGTCGAGATATATGCTTATCTGCTCGTTCTGCAAGCCGTACGTGCGCAGGTTCGATATCGCGTCTATGCGCCGCAGGCGGTCCTTCAGGTCGTCTATGTATGTGTTCAGTTCGCGGTATGTCTTCTGCTTGCTCTCCATCGTGATGAGCAGGGCAGAGGTGTCGGCTATGTCGTCTACGGCTTGCAGCGCCAGCACGCCTGCCGGCAGCTGCGCCTTGAACGCCTGCAGGCCGTGCTTGAACTTGCTCCAGAAGGCGTCGCGGTCTTCCACGTTGTCGTTCAGCTCGATGAACACTATCAGCATGCCGTCCTTGCTCTGCGTGTACGTCTTCTTCTTGTTCACCTCCTTGTAGCCGAAGATGAAGTTCTCGAGCGGTTTAGCCACCCGCTCTTCCACTTCCGACGACGCGGCTCCGGGGTAGACTGCCACACATGCGCCCTGGCGCACCGTGAACTGCGGCATCTCGTCCTTCGGCATTACGGCGAGTCCGGTCATGCCCAACACGACGAGCATGCCGACAAGCAGCAGCACGATGTTGTGGTTGCACATAGCCGACTCGATGAACGAGCGCTTTATCACGCGGTTAGGTTTCCTTGTCAAGCGTCGCTTTATATGAAAGCGTAGGGCCGACTCCTGTTTGCTTGTTTCCATGTGTCTCCTCCCTTCGCTTTATCTTTCAACGTTCTTGCCGGTGCATACCCTCATGCCTTCCGACACCTTCTGCTGTCCGCCGACAATCACCTCGTCGCCCGCGCCGAGGCCAGAAAGAACAATTATGTCGTTGTTGCAGAAACCGCCAACCTCAACGTGTTGCTGGTGGGCTTTGCCATTTACGACGGTCCATACAAAACGGGTGTTGTCTGTATCGAGCTCAACGCATTTCGCCGGAATCGCGATCTGTGCCGGCTGCGTATCGCCGCTTGTCACCTGCGCGTTGCACACCATGCCCGGCAGAAGGCGTCTGCCCGTGTTCTCTATGCCCACCTTCACGTCGTACGTGTGCGAGATAGGATTGGCGTCGATGCCCTTTTCGCTTATCGTGCCCCAGAACACGGCGTCGCCCAATGCGCCAACGCTCACACGCACCTTGTCGCCTATGTGCAGATGCGATATCTCTGCTTCCGGCACAGACAGCTTAGCGTTCACAGCCTTCACGTCGGCTATCTTCAGAACCGGCTGTCCGGGCAGCACGTACATGCCCATGTCGGCTTGCTTCGAGGCTACCACCCCGTTGAAGGGCGCCCTGATGCTGGTGTGCGTGAGCTGTTGGCGAGCTATGGCTTCGGCGGCTTTCGCCTGCTCCAGCTTGCTCTCTATCTCCACCCATTTGATGTCGGATATGGTGCCAGCCTTGTGCAGCGGCTGGAAACGACGGTAGGCGTCCTGCGCCTGCTTCAGCGTGCTCAGCGCTCCGCGATGCGTCTCGTTGAGCGTAGTGGGGTTGATGGTGGCGAGCACCTGTCCCTTGCTCACTCTGTCGCCTTCGTCCACGCGTATGCTCGTGATGTTGCCGCCCAGTTCGAAACTAAGCGTCGACCCCGTCTTCTCTTCTATAGTGCCTACGTAGTCTTTTGTCTTGCCGCTGGCGTTGGAGCCTCCTACGGTGAGGGTCTCCACCTTTACGGCGGCTTTACGCGTCCGCTTCTTTTGTTCGGAGCAGCTCGTCAGCACCGAGCAGCCAACGAGCAACGCCACTAACCATACCATTAAACAATCTGTTCGTCTCATAATATATGCTTGATAATCTGTTGTAAAACTACAATTTTCAACATGCACAACAAAAAAAAGCGCTCGCTTTCTTACCGCCGTTAACCTTATTTAATCAATCTATTCGGAACTATAAACTATCTGCTCTCTCGCTTTTTATCCCTTTTATAAAACTTCTGTAACTTCTTTGACACACCATATCCTTACTTTTGCACCCGAAATTTTACACATAGTTAACTAAATAAGCAAAAGAATGAAAAAGAAAGTAGTGAGAGAAAGCTGCGGCAGAAGAATGGCTGTGTGGTCATTGGCTGCGATGATGTTGTTGGGTAGCATGGGTATGCAGGCTCAAGGCACAGTCGGCGTGTCGGCGTGCTGCAAGGCTAAGGTGGCAACGGCTGCCGTAGCGCAACCGGTTGCTGACGACGTGCGTGCCGAGTGGCAGCAGCTGAAGGGCGACGTGACGCTTTATATGACCAACGACATGGGACGCAACGGCTATTACGACCAGAAGCCGATAGCCGAACTGATGGGCGAAATGGCGGGAGTGGTTGACCCTGAGTGTGTGTTTGCTGCGGGCGACATTCATCATTTCAATGGTGTTGCGTCGCTACAGGACCCGCTTTGGATGACCAACTACGAGCTGGTTTACTCGCATCCCGACCTTATGCTCGACTGGTTCCCAGTTTGCGGCAACCACGAGTATCGCGGCAATACGCAGGCTTTCATGGACTACGGCAAGGTGAGTCGCCGATGGATGATGCCTGCCAGGTATTATACTAAGGTGTTCAAGCACGGCAACACTTCCGTGCGCATTGTGATGCTCGACACAACACCGCTCATCGACTCTTATCGTAAGAATTCGAGCGTCTATCCCGACGCCTGCAAGCAGGACGCTGAGGCGCAGCTGGCGTGGCTTGACGAGACGCTGCGCAACGCCAAGGAAGACTGGGTGGTTGTGATGGGTCATCACCCGATATATGCCGACACCAACAAGAAGGAGAGCGAGCGTCTCGACATGCAGAAGCGTCTGCTGCCCGTGCTTCACAAATATAACAACGTGGCTATATACGCCTGCGGACACATCCACAACTTCCAGCACATACAGAAGAAGGGTGACAATATCGACTACGTAGTCAACTCGTCGTCGTCGTTGGCGCGTCACGTGAAGCCTACCGACGGCACGGTGTTCTGCAGCTCTGCCGACGGCTTCTCTGTGTTCACCGTAGACAAGAAGCAGCTGAAGATGTCGATGATAGACAAGGACGGAAAGATTATTCACACGATAACAAAGTCGAAATAGCATGAAGAGATTCTTATTCACAGCGGCACTCCTTACGGTTGCTACCTCTGCCATAACAGCGCACACGCTCAACGGCATCGTCAAGGACCACAAGACCGGCGAGCCGCTTATCGGCACCGTTATCAGAGTGAAGGAACTGCCAAGCGTCAGCACCACAACCGGTCTCGACGGCACCTTCACGCTGCGCGAGCTGCCCGACCGCGGCCGCTACACGCTCGTTGTCTCGTACATGGCGTACAAGACAAGAGAGATGGTGGTCGACGTGGCGAAAGACTATGACAAAGGCTCGGAGAAAGGCAAGGACGGACAACTCATTATCGCCTTGGACGAAGACTTGCAGCAGTTGGGCGAGGTGGTTGTAACCGGACGCCGCGAGTATCGCTCCGACCGCAGCGCCGTCGAGACGGTGAAGAATGCGGCGAGCGTGCTCAACGTAATGAGCCAGCAGAGCATACAGCTCTCGCCCGACGTGAATGTGGCGAGCGTGCTTCAGCGTGTGTCGGGCGTGACCATGGAGCGCGACGCTTCGGGCGAGGCTTCGTACGCTATACTCCGAGGCATGGACAAGCGCTACAACTACACGCTCGTGAACGGTGTGAAGATACCGAGCCCCGACGACAAGAACCGCTACGTTCCGCTCAACATCTTCCCGTCTGACCTGATGGACCGCCTCGTGGTTTCGAAGTCGCTTACTGCCGACATGGAGGGCGACGCCGCAGGTGGAGTGGTCGACATGGTGATGAAGGATGCGCCCGCACGCTTCCAGTTGCAGGCTAACGCCGCCATGGGCATGAGCGACTACTTCTGGAGCGGCGCAAGAGACTATCTCACGACCAACCGCTCCGACTATACTCACCGTTCGCCCTACGAGGCGTTCGGCTCCGACTATAAGGCTTCGGCTTCCGACTTCAGGAACGGACCGGTGCAGCTGAAGAGCCATGCTACGCCGGCGCCTAACTTCATCGGCGGTCTCAGCGTTGGCGACCGTTTCTGGAACAACCGTATCGGCGTGATGCTTGCCGGAAGTGTGCAGAACATCTTCCGTGGCACGGAGCGTACATACAACTCGGTGAAGATGGCGTCGGGCGAACAGGCTATGTATATCTCCAACCTCCACCACCGCTACTACAGCATACACGACTTCACGGCGGGTCTGCACGCAAAGCTCGACCTCTCGCTCGCTAACCACAAGATAGAATGGTACAACATGTACGTGCGCACCAACTCGAAGGGCGTGCGCTACGACAACGGCGTGAACACCGAGTATATCGCTGCCGACTCGTACACGCAGGACGACGAGCTGCGCTCCATTTCTTCTACGCAGAGCATCTTCGCCACCAACCTCAAGGGCACGCACCGTCTGACCGACCGCTTCACGGTCGACTGGTCGGGCGTGTTCTCGCAGGCAAGAGCCGAAGACCCCGACCGCACCTACGTGACGCTTACTAACACCGTTGGTCGTAGCGCCGGCGCTGAGGGCGACGCTGTGTCGGGTTCTATATGGAGCCACAACAAGAACATCCTGAAGACGCTGCCCAAGAGTGCGGAACGCCGCTTCCAGCACAACAAGGATACCGACTGGGCGGGCTACATCAACCTCGCTTACGACACGCACCTCGCCGACAAGCTCAACGCTTTGTGGAAGGTTGGCGCGCAGTATCGCCGCAAGGAGCGCAGCAACCGCTTCTACTCGTACATCTTCAACCCGGCTGACATATCGCAGAAGCTCGACGGCAACGGATACGAGCAGTTCGCCAACGTCGATTGGGTATGCAAGACGCCTTACTCGCAGGCGTCTCAGCTCAACTACGACTCGAAGGAGCACATCGGCGGAGTCTACGCTATGGCTACGCTGAGCAGCGCTCTCGGAGAGCTGAACGTGGGCTTCCGCGCCGAACATACCAACCAGATATACACCATGCTGCAGCACTTCCGCAACATGGGGCAGGTGGGCGAGCAGAGCTACTGGGACTATCTGCCGTCGGCTTCAGTGAAGTGGACACCGACAAAGAAGATGAACGTGCGCCTCTCTTACTACCGTTCTATCAACCGACCTGGATTCTACGAGATTGTACCATACCAGATACAGGGCGAGGAGTATCAGGAGAAGGGAAACCCTGAGCTGAAACGCGCCCGCATCGACAATATCGACCTGCGCTGGGAGTGGTTCCCGTCGAGCACAGAGCAGATTCTCGCAGGCGTCTTCTACAAGTATCTGAAGAACCCGATAGAACAGGTGTTCGTTACGTCGGACGGCAAAATCGGCGCAGGCACAGACGCCTACTACATGCCCGCCAACCTCGGCAACGCCAAGAACATGGGCTTCGAGATTGACGTGATAAAGTACATACGCCACTTCGGTGTGAAGGCAAACTATACCTACACCCACTCGGAGATTACCACTTCGAAGCGCCAGTACAAGGAAGGCAGCGCAGAGTATAAGACGGGCGTAACTCAGACTCGTCCGCTCGTGAACCAGGCACCGCACACAGCCAATCTCTCACTGCTCTACAAGGACACTGAACATGGTTGGAACGCACAGCTTGCAGCCTCGTTCACCGGCACGAAACTCGCACTTGTGTCGCCGTTCAAGGACGCCGACCAGTGGGACAAGGCGATGTTCGGACTCGATTTCAGCGCAGAGAAGAAGTTCAACAACGGCATCTCGCTCTTCTTCAAGGCCAACAACCTGCTCGACGCAAAGCGCGAGCGATACCTCAAGACCGTCAACCAGAGCAACCTCGAGTATGAAGGCCAGAAGAGCGACAAGACCATCGTTGGCACATACCGTTACGGCAGAACTTTCCTGCTCGGCGTGCGCTACAAGCTCTAATTTGTCACCACCTCATATCTCACCACCTCACCATAACAACACCTCATATCTCAACACCTCAACACCTCACTATAACAACATCATACAATGAAGAAGATAAACACAATGGCCGGTATGCTGCTCGCCGCAGCAACGGCAATGTTCTCAGCGTCTTGCGAGAACGACAACATCAATCCGTACGATTATGTAGGCAACAACGGCAACGCCAACCAAGGTTCTACAAACGTCATAAAGACCGCCGTGGCGGAGTATCCTGTAGGCTCGCTCGTGTGGTCGAACGACACCACGCTGAGCGAGAGCGTAGAGATACCCGTCGGCACATCGCTCTATATAGAGCCGGGCGTGACGGTGACGTGCAAGGCTGACGTGCAGGTGCCTGTAGAAGTGGTGGTGCTGGGCAACCTCTACTGCCTCGGTACAGAAGAGAAGCCCGTCACCTTTACCTCCGACCGCAAGAAGCCCGAAGCCTGGGGCGGCATCATCTGCGGCTACAACTCGGAGGAAGTGGTGCTCAACCATGTAGACATAGCCTACGCCGGCGCCACGCCTACCGAGTCGTCGGCATCGTTCCAGAACAAGCTCTTCAAGACCACCATCGACGGCGGCGTGCCGGCCTTCCACTTCTGCAACGTCAACGGCAAGTTTGTCATCGCCAACAGCTTCTTCCACGACAACTACAACGATCAGACCTACTTCACGGGCGGCAACGGCGTGATCGTGGGCAACATCTTCGCCGATTCGGGCAACGCTGCCGACGGCGGCGAGGCTATCAACGTGAAGGCGGGCTGCCAGCTCGACGTAGCCAACAACGTGATATACAACGCCTGCACCAACGCCTTCAAACTCTCCAACGCCGGCAACAGCGAGGTGGTGCCGCTCACCGACATGACTGTCTACAACAATACCATCGTCGACTGCGGTTGGCGCCGCTCGAAGAATAAGAAGGGCGGTTCGGTATGGGTGGAGAAGGCTGCGCGACCGGTGTTCGTGAACAACCTCTGCTACGACTCGCGCTTCGGTCTGAAGCAGCCCAAGCAGGACGGCGCCGACATGGAGCACAGTCGTCTCACGCCCAACTACTACTACGCTTCTACCGCTACCGGCGTGGAGCAGATGGCAAAGGGCGCTTCGCTCGGCATCTGGTTCGACACAGACATAAAGAGCGCCACAGCAGGCCAGTTAAATCCGCTCTTCAAGAATTTCAAGCAGAACGCCGGCATGGACATCAACTGCGAGGTCGACGACCCCGACAAGGGCGCTCCGCTTGCTTTCGATAAGGCGTGGAACTTCGACCTGCAGCAGGGTAGCCCCGCTCTCTCGGGCGGTGTGACCGACTTTGTGCGCATCTTCCCGAACGGCATCCCGTTCTTCGGCATGAAGAAGGTGAACTTCCTCGACAGCGTTAACGACCAGAACTACTACTTCTCGGCACCACTGCCGCAGCCACGCTTCGGAGCGTGGCTGTAAAGCCGATTATTACTGTCCGGTAAAACTAATCTTTTGTTTCTTTGCAATTCTTGTATATGTCTTCAGTTTGCACTACCTTTGCATACCTTTTACACAAAGTAACGAAAAACAAGTATGGATATGAATAATCTGATGAATATAGCACGTAAGGCGATGACGATAGTGGCGTTCCTTACCGTTGCTGTTGCGGCTGACGCAGCGGAAGTAGTGTACAAGATAGTGGAATACAACAAGCAGACGGCTGAATTTGAGATAGCGGCTTGCGGAATGGTGCCGCGCAACTCGAGGGTTTACTTCGAGAACGAGTTCGGCGCAACCACTGGCAACCGTTACAACCAGATACCGCGCAACGGTGCGGCGGCTGCCGACTTCGACGGTATGGACGAGTCGCACTATCTCGACGCAGTTGCCGTGCCCTCGACGGCTGACGTAATCAGTCCAGACGTGCTGCGCTTCACGCTTGACAAGACAGACGCACAAAACTGGACCTTCACCGATCAGCACGGTCGCAAGCTCGGTGCAACAGGCAAGCAGCAGCTTGCTTGGAACGAGGGCGCAACCGAGTGGACCGTAGACCTTGGCTACGACGGTGCGACAATAGCTCCCGCTGGCACCGAATACGGCACGCTGCGCTACAGCACGCCCGACAATAATTATGCTCGCTTCAATCTCTACACCTCTAAGTCGCTCCCTCTGCCGTTCCTCTATCGCAAGGGCGAACAGAAGCAGCCCGAGCAGTCGCGTTCGCTCGCCTTCGCTGAGGAGGAGCAGACCGTCTCTCTCGACGCTGCACACATCGGTCTGCGCCCAACGTTGCTGCCGAAGACCACAACCGACAAGCGCCTTCGCTGGACAAGCTCTGACGAGAGCGTTGCAACCGTAGCAGGTGGCTTCGTAACGCTTCTCGGCGTGGGCGAAACAACCATAACTGCCGCGGCATACGACGGCGGAGCCGAAGCAACCATACGCCTCATCGTGACCGAACCGACCGCCATCAACGGCGTAACGTCTGGCGCAAAGATGCAGCGCCCACGCAAGGTGCTCAGCGGCAACAAGGTCGTCATCCAGACGGAGCAGGGACGCTACGGCGTTGATGCAGCGATGTGGTGATGTGTTGAGATGTTGATGTGTTGAGATGTTGAGGTGTTGAGGTGGTGAGATGTTGATGTGTTGAGATGTTGATGTGTTGAGATTTGTAGATCTTAATTACATAAAAACAGCTAAATCTTGAACCGGAAAACTAATTATTCATTGTTTTCTGGTTCAAGATTTAGCTGTTTTTTGTCTATTACTGTTTTTCATGGCTTTTTACAGAATCGTTAGTCTGTTGTTTCCAACAACCATTTCCATAGCGGAATTAATTCTATAGTAAAGCCGTCTTGTTCCAAAACTCTCTCTTCATCCTTTGTTACAACTATCATTCTTTTAAGAGGTTGAATAGCAGCCAATTTTAGTAATCCGTCTACTTCGCGTTTGGCCGTATCTGCATTATTCATTGAGTAGGAAACCTGAATTGCTGTTTCTTCGTCGGGTATTAAGAAGTCCACTTCTGCATTTTTGCTATTCCAAAAATAGCATCTTTCGCTATATTTCCGTTTTAGGTTTACGGCTACAATATTCTCCAGCAAAGATGTTTCGGCATCTACCAGGAAAAGGTGCAGCAAGCCGTTGTCGATGAAGTAGTACTTGCGGTTCGATTCCTTGTCTTGCAATTTGCCGTAAAAGTTTTCAAATGGGAGTATCAACCACGATTCGTTCATATATTCCATGTAATCGATGACAGTATCGGTACTGACTTTTTTACCTGTGCTACTAACAATGCTTGCAATACGATTGTATGATTGTGGCTGTTTTACGCTTTCTGCAATCTTGCGTATCATTACGCGTAGTGCGAAGTCGTTTCGTATTTTATATCTTGCCACCAAGTCACCAAAGAAAATCTTGCTGAACAGGTTGCTCATCCATTGGCGCGGGTTTTTCATACCGACGGTTTCAGGCAAACCGCCATGTTGAAAGTATATGTCGGCAAGTTTTACAATATCTTTGTTGTGTGTATAAAGTGCATTCTTTGTATGCAAGTCAATGCCGTTAGCTTTCAGATACTCTGCGAATGAATACGGAAAAACCTCATGAATCATGTATCTTCCACCAAGTGTAGTTGCTATTTCGCTACTTAGCATTTTGGCATTGCTACCCGTGATGTACACTCTGTATTTCTGGTCGGCAAGTCTGCGTGCAAATTTTTCCCACTTGTCTACCAATTGAATCTCGTCCAAAAAGAATATAGGGCGGGTGTCGTACATTTCTTCATAGCAGGTTTTAATCAAGTCGAGGTCGCTTATGTCTAATGAATCTATACGGTCGTCCTCAAAGTTGAAGTAAAGAATCTCTTCAGCTTTATGTCCTTGCTCCATTAATTGTGCTATGTGTTGGAACATCAGATAAGACTTTCCTGCATGGCGTAGTCCTACGAAAACGTAATTCAGTCCGTCCTGCAATTCCACATTACGTTTCACAAGTTCAACTTGTGTAACATATCTCTGATATTCTGCAATTAGTATCTTTATTAAATCCTTTGTCATTCCTTTTATTTTTATAGTTTTGTCAGAATAAATTAGTAGAATTATGTGCAAAGATACTAATTTTATCGAATATACTCGATAATATAGTTGTGTTTTTATCGAATATACTCGATAAGATAGTTGTATTTTTATCGAATATACTCGATAAAATAGCTGCGTTTTTATCGAATATACTCGATGAAATGACTATGTTCTTCCTTTTATAGGTGCTCCATACACCATGCGAATGCTTCCGCTGTGCGCTCGGCTTCGGCGCCGAAGTGTCCGCCTTCGTGCCAACGCAGGGTGACGGCGGTGGGAGAGAGCTGCTGGCAGAGCAGAGCGTACTCGGCACGCACGCAGTCGCCGATGCGCTTCATGCGCTGGTTGCGGCAATGCTCCTCGCGGTCGCCGAGAGAGAGGTGAATAGGTGTTGTAGTGGTGATATGTTGAGGTGTTGAGTATTGAGTGTTGAGTGTTGAATGTTGAATTGTCGCTTGTGGCGAGAGTATAGGGTGCGCAGCGGCATATTCGCCCCAACCCTTAATCCAAAGCGAAGGCGATGCGGCGGCAAAGGCGGTGAAGGCGTCGGTGTTGTGCGCAGCCCAAAGAGCGAAGAGTCCGCCGAGCGAGTAGCCGCCGATGATGCAGGGCAAAGCGCCGAAGCGCTCGCGGAGCCACGGCAGCAGAGTATGCTCTATGAAGCGGAGCGTGTCGGGAGCGTGTCTGCCCACCTCGGCGTCGCGTGACACAGCATCGTCAGCCCACGGCATGAGGGCGCGCGCCCACTCAACGCAGTCGAAGAAAACCATGGCGAAGCCCTTGCCGCTCGCCTGTGCTATCAATTCTACTTCGCGTCGCACACCGTCGTTCTTCTCCTCGTGGCGCGCCGATGGCTGTATGAGCAGCACCTGCGGCTCGCCCACGACGAAGAGTTTGCAGGGCGTTTGTATGTTATGGTGTTCTGTAAGGATGGTGCTTTTGCTGGACATAATGGTTGGAGTTTTTATGGATTAGCAAAGTTAATGTTTTTGTTGGATATATGGCTGCTTTTGATGGGTAAAATTAAATGGCTTGTTGGTTGATTGGTTGGTTGCTTGGTTTGGGTGGTGATTGGTTGGTTGATTGCTTGGTTTATTGCTTGGTTGGTGCAGCGGAGACCGCTGCACCCCCTATGAGGACGGCGGACGGAATCTGATCGGGCAGCGGACGGAATCTGATCGGGTGGCGGACGGAATCTGATCGGACGGCGGACGCGCAACGATGACAAAAGCATAGGGTGAAGAGCAAAAACTGCTACTGTATCTGCAACAAACTACGCCTGCGTATATAATAAAATGTGGAAATGTACGTTATTAATAGACGTTAAGCACTTTTGAGGCTTAATGCAGACAACAAAACAACGAATAAAACGTACTGAAAAATGATTGATTATATTAAGGGCGAACTGGCGGAACTCACTCCGGCGCAGGCCGTTGTTGAGGCTTACGGCGTGGGTTACGCTCTGAATATCTCGCTGAACACATACGAGGCGATACAGGGCAAGAAGAACGTGAAACTGTTTGTACACGAGGCGCTTGTCACTGGCGGACGCGACGACAGCTACACTTTCTACGGCTTCGCTTCTAAGCAGGAGCGCGACCTCTACCGACTGCTTATCACCGTCTCGGGTGTGGGAGCCAACACGGCGCGCATGATTCTCTCGTCGGCATCGCCCTCGGAGCTGTGCAACGCTATCTCCACGAGCAACGAGCGCGTGCTGAAGAGCGTGAAGGGCATCGGACTGAAGACCGCGCAGCGCATCATCGTCGACCTGAAGGACAAGATTCTCTCGCTGGGCATAGCGCAGGAGGTGGCGGCAGGAACCGCTACGGACAGCACTATTCCCGTCGACGTGCGCGACGAGGCGGTGGCTGCACTCACCATGCTCGGCTTTTCGCCCGCACCTACGGCGAATGTGGTTACGGCGATTCTCACCGACGACGCCACGCTGCCTGTTGAGCAGGTGGTGAAGCTGGCGCTGAAGCAGATTAAGTAGACAAGTAAACAAGCTGATTTTGAATTTAACTAATATCATATACCGATTTTTAAAGTGTAGGCTGCAGGCGATTCGCTCGCTCGGCACTGCCCGCGCGTTTGTCGTCGTAATGGTTATGACGGCACTGGCGTCGTATGCCATCACGCAGACGCCGCAGAACCCGCAGCGCAAGCTCTCGGTGCGCAAGACGCGCGACGCAGCTCCGCAACGTAACGGCTCCGCTGGGCGCATCGACTCGCTCGTCGTGAAGGCGCAGCCCAAGCTCGAGAACGAGGACTCGATACCCGACTCGCTGCTGCATCCGCGCTGGAAGATACAGCGCACGCTGCCCATCACGCTCGACGACCTCGACCAGAATGCTGCCGACCTGAAGCGTCCCGACAACCTGAAGCAGGACGTGGTGTACAACGACTCGCTCGACCGATACATCATCGGTTCGAAGATATCCGACTCGTACATCAACGCCCCGTTTATGATGACGCAGGACGAGTATCGCAAGTGGAGCGAGCGCCGCATGATGAACCAGTTCTTCCGCAAGAAGAACGACGAGATCTACCAGGCAAAAGGCAAGGAGAAGTTTGACTTCACCGACATGCACTTCGACCTCGGACCGGCTGAGAAGATATTCGGTCCAGGCGGTGTGCGCATCAAGACGCAGGGAACAGCTGAGCTGAAGTTCGGCGCCACGATGAAGAGTATCGACAACCCGTCGCTGCCCGTGCGCAACCGCAAGACCACCACGATGGACTTCGACGAGAAGATAAACGTGAGTCTTAACGGACGCGTGGGCGACAAGGTGAACATGAACCTCAACTACAACACCGATGCTACGTTCGACTTCGACGCGCAGAGCCTCAAGCTGAAGTACGACGGCAAGGAAGACGAGATAGTGAAGCTCATCGAGGCGGGCAACGTGTCGTTCCCCTCCAACTCGTCGCTCGTACGCGGAGCATCTTCGCTCTTCGGTCTGCGCACCGACCTGCAGTTCGGCAAGCTCAAGCTGCAGCTCGTAGCCTCGCAGAAGAAGTCGTCGTCGAAATCGGTGTCGTCGAAGGGCGGCAAGCAGTTCACGCCGTTCGAGATAGACGCCGCCAACTACGAGGAGAACCGCCACTTCTTCCTTGCGCAATACTTCCACGACCGCTACGACGAGTCGATGCGCTCGCTGCCCAACCTCACGTCGGGCGTGACGATCAACCGCGTGGAGGTGTGGGTGACGAACAAGTCGGGCAACACATCCAACACCCGTAACATCATCGCCCTCACCGACTTGGGCGAGAACAACCGCGTGTCTAACAGCCTCTGGAGCGTGACAGGACTGCCCGTGCCTGCCAACGCCGCCAACTCGGAGTATGCAGCCATGACATCGCAGTACGCCGCCGCACGCGACATCGACCAGACCTCGACCGTGCTCGACGGAATACCCGGCTTCGTGGGCGGAGCCGACTACGAGAAGCTGGAGCGTGCGCGCCTGCTCAACTCGTCTGAGTACACCGTGAACAAGGCGCTGGGCTACGTCTCGCTGAAGACATCGCTGCAGACCGACCAGGTGCTCGCCGTGGCTTACGAGTACACATACGGCGGTGTGACGTATCAGGTGGGCGAGTTCGCGTCGGACATCACCGACTCTAACAAGGCGCTCTACGTGAAGGCGCTGAAGAACACCAGCAACAATCCGCATCAGGGCAACTGGGGCCTCATGATGAAGAACGTCTACTACCTCGCCTCGTCGGTAGAGAAGGAGAAGTTCCGCCTCGACGTGAAGTTCCAGAGCGACACCGCCGGTGTCCACCTCACATACATACCCGAGCCGCAGGTGAAGAACCAGACACTCGTAAAGTTCCTCGGAGCCGACCGACTCGACAACAACAACAAGGCGCATCCCAACGGCTACTTCGACTACGTGGAGGGATACACCGTGACGAACGGTCGAGTGTTCTTCCCCGTTGCCGAACCGTTCGGCAGCTATATGTACGAGACGCTTCTGAAGAACGGCGTGGCGGCAGACAAGGCTGAGAAGTACGCCTTCACCGAGCTGTACGACTCTACGAAGACCGTGGCGAAGCAGATTGCCGAGAAGGACAAGTACGTGCTCATGGGACAGTTCCGCGGCACATCGGCTAACGTCATTTCGCTCGGCGCATACAACATCCCGCAAGGCTCGGTGGTGGTTACGGCAGGCGGCGTCACGCTCGCCGAAGGCACCGACTACTCGGTCGACTACTCGGGTGGCGAGGTGACTATCCTCAACCAGAGCATCATCGACGCCGGCACCGCCGTGAACGTGTCGCTCGAAAGCAATACCGACTACGGACAGGAGCGCAAGACGATGTTCGGCATGAACTGGGAGTACGACTTCTCGAAGGACTTCCAGCTCTCGGGTACGTTCCAGCACCTCTCCGAACAGGCGCTCACCAACAAGGTGAACATGGGATCGGAGCCGCTCAGCAACACTATCTGGGGCTTGAACATCAACTGGAAGAAGCAGAGCCAGTGGCTCACGAACATGCTCGACAAGCTGCCCTTCCTGCATCTCACACAACCGTCGAGCATCTCGTTCTCGGGCGAGTTCGCGCAACTCATAGCCGGACAGAGCAGCGGCACGCAGGACAACGCCTCGTACATCGACGACTTCGAGAACACCAAGAACACCATCGACGTGTCTACACCTACGTCGTGGATAATCTCGTCGGTGCCGTCGATGTTCCCCGAGTCGGGCGACAAGTCTACGCTGCGCTCGGGCTTCAACCGCTCGCGCCTGGCGTGGTACACTATCGACCCGCTCTTCACACGCCGCTCTTCGTCGCTCACGCCGAGCCACATCAAGAGCGATCTCGACCAGCTGTCGAACCATTACGTTCGCGAGTTCTACGTCAGCGAGCTGTTCCCCAACCGCGACCAGAGCGCATACAACGGCAACTCGTCGATGCTCAACATCCTGAACCTCGCTTACTATCCGAACGAGCGCGGTCCGTACAACTTCGACCCCGACCTCAACCCCGACGGCACTCTCAACAATCCGCAGAAGCGCTGGGGCGGCATGATGCGTAAGCTCGACACCAACGACTTCGAGGCAGCTAACATCGAGTACATCGAGTTCTGGATGCTCGACCCGTTCATCTACACACGCGAGCAGGGCGTGGCAGCCGACTACGGCGGCGACTTCTATATCAACCTCGGCGAGATGAGCGAGGATATTCTGCGCGACGGCAAGAAGTTCTACGAGAGCGGCATGCCCGTAGACGGCTCGCAGAACTTCACCACTACGCAGTGGGGTAAGGTGCCCAACCAGGCTACCGTGGTGTACGCCTTCGCGACATCGAAGGGTTCGCGTGCGATGCAGGACGTGGGCTTCAACGGACTCAACGACGAGGAGGAGCAGAAGTGGGAGAGCTATCAGGACTTCCTGCGCGAGGTGCAGGGCAAGGTGAACCCTGCCGTGTGGGACTCTATCTGGGCAGACCCCGCAGGCGACAACTACCACTATTTCCGTGGTTCCGACTACGACATGATGAAGGCGCCTATCCTGCGCCGCTACAAGTACATAAACAACCCGCAGGGCAACTCGCCCGACAACGACTCGCGCACCGAGAGCTACGACACGTCGTACAAGTCGACGCCTGACGTGGAGGACATCAACCAGGACTACACGCTCAACGAGTACGAGAAGTTCTTCCAGTATCGCGTGTCTATCCGCCCCGAAGACCTCGAGGTGGGCAAGAACTACATCGTAGACAAGCGCGAGGACACCCACCAGCTGCGCAACAACAAGACAGAAACGGTCAACTGGTACCAGTTCCGCATACCGTTGCGCGACTACGAGAAGAAGTTCGGTGCTATCAACGACTTCACCTCGATGCGCTTCATGCGTATGTTCCTCACAGGCTTCAAGCATCCTATCGTGCTGCGCTTCGGAACGCTCGACCTCGTGCGTGGCGAGTGGCGTGTCTACGAGCAGAACCTCGACAACTCGGCTTCCACTTCGGGCAAGCTCGTGGTGAGTGCCGTGAACATCGAGGAGAACAACGACAAGCAGCCGGTCAACTATATCCTGCCGCCGGGTATCAAGCGCGGACAGGACCCCACGCAGCCACAGCTCGTGGAGAACAACGAGCAGGCACTTTCGATGAGCGTCACCACGCTCGGCACCGGCGAGGCAAAGGCGGTGTACAAGAACACAACGCTCGACCTCAGACAGTACAAGCGTCTGCAGATGTTCGTTCACGCCAACGCTTTCCAGCCCAACCAGACGAATCTTGAGGACGGACAGCTGTCTGTGTTCATACGTCTCGGCTCCGACTATAAGAGCAACTTCTACGAGTACGAGATTCCGCTGAAGCTCACCGAGCCAGGCAAATACGGACGTTACTCGGCTGCCGACGCCCACGCCGTATGGCCAGAGGAGAACATGCTCGACATCGCCCTCTCCAAGCTCACCGGCTTGAAGAAGGAGCGCAACAAAGCCAAGGCAAACGGACAGGCTTCGTACAACCGACTCTACTCGGCGTACGACCCCGACCAGCCTAAGAACCGCATCTCGGTGATGGGTAATCCTACGCTCGGAGAGGTGAAGACTATGGTCATCGGTGTGCGCAACAACTCGGGAGAGGTGAAGAGTGGTGAGGTCTGGGTGAATGAGCTTCGACTGAAGGAGTTCAACAACTCGGGCGGTTGGGCTGCACAGGGCACGCTCAATCTGCAGCTCTCCGACCTCGGCACCGTCAACGTGCAGGGCAAGTACACCTCTGCCGGCTTCGGCGGACTGGAGGAAGGCGTAGCACAGCGTTCTACCGACAACTACTCCAACTACACCGTGACGGCTAATGTGGAGCTTGGCAAGTTCTTCCCCGACAAGGCGAAGGTTACGGCGCCGCTCTACTACTCGGTTACTAAGGAGAAGATTTCGCCCAAATACAATCCGCTCGATACGGATATGGAGCTCGACGACGCTCTCGAAGCTGCTGGCTCTAAGCACGAGCGCGATTCGATAGAAAGCATCGCCGTGACAAAGGTTACGCAGACCAACTTCTCGCTGTCGAACGTGCGTGTCGGCATACAGAACAAGCGCCACCCGATGCCGTACGACCCTGCCAACTTCTCGTTCTCGTACAGTCACAGCCACAGCTACACCACCGGCGAGACTACTATCTACGAGCGTGAGGACAACTGGCGCGGTGCGTTCAGCTATTCGTGGTCGCCTATATACAAGGCTTGGGAACCGTTCAAGAAGGTGAAGAGCCGTTCGAAGTGGCTCGACTTCCCGAAGAAGTTCGGACTGAACTGGCTGCCGCAGAACGTGGCATTCAACACCGACATCACGCGCAACTACTATGAGCTGCAGGAGCGCGACATGGAGTCGACCGAGAACCAGAAGCTGCCGCTCACGTTCTCGTCACAGTTCTTGTGGAACCGCGAGTTCAACCTGCGCTGGGACCTCACGAAGAACCTGCACATGAACTTCCAGAGCGCCACGAACGCAGAGATTGAGGAGCCTTACACACCCGTAAACAAGGACCTCTATCCAGATAGCTACACGGCTTGGAAGGACTCTGTGTGGACATCCATCAAGCATCTGGGCAGACCGCTGAAGTACAACCAGTCGTTCCAGGCATCGTACAAGCTGCCTATTAATCTCATTCCGGTGTTCGACTGGATAACAGCCGACGGATCGTACAACGCTACGTACAACTGGATGCGAGGTTCTGATCTCGAAGACGGCACTTCGCTTGGCAACACCATCGCCAACAACCGCCAGATAAACATCAACGGACAGTTCAACATGGAGAAACTCTACAACCATGTGCCGTTCCTGAAGAAGACCAACGACCGTTTCAAGAAGGACAACTCTGCCGCAAACCGCCGCAAGGCGGAGGAGGCAAAGAAGAAGAAACGCGAGGAGGCGAAGAAGAAGCGCGAGGCTGAAGCAAAGGAGAAGGGCGCTGCTGACGGCGACCAGAAGGCGAAGAAGAAGCCGCCGTTCGCAAACGACTCCAACCCGCGCGACTTGCTGGCAAAGAAGAAGGGCTTTGAGAAGGAGATAACGCTCATGCCCGACACCACTATCAAGGTGAACCACGGCAAGCGCACGAAGCGCATCATAGTAAGCGGACGTACGGAGGCAGGCAGAGTGTTCGAACTGAAGTACAAGCGTGTTGACGACAACAACATCCTTATATTAAATAAGGTGGACTCGGCAACGAAGATAAAGGTTTCGGTGATAGCAAAGGAACCGCTTGAGAACCAGAAGTGGTACCGTGCGGCGCAGAGCGTGGCTCGAGTGCTGATGATGGTGCGCAACGTGAGTCTGAGCTACCGCAACCAGTACGCCATGTCGATACCGGGCTTCAAGCCGATGGTAGGCAACATGTTCGGACAGGGTTCGGGCTACGGACCGCTGTCGCCGGGCTTGGACTTTGCGTTCGGTTTCGTGGGCGACTCGTATGTAGACAAGGCTCGCGAGAACGGATGGCTGATGGTGGCCGACTCGCTCGCTACGCCGGCTACGACCAACCTGACCGAAGACTTGCAGCTGAGGGCTACGCTCGAGCCTGTGCGCAATCTGAAGATCGACCTCACGGCGTCGCGCGCCAAGACAACGGCACGCCAGGTGCAGTACATGTACGCTGGCAACCCGACCACACAGAGCGGAACGTTCACCATGACAACGCTCTCGCTGCGCAGCGCGTTCGAAGGCTCGGGCAGCGCGAAGAACGGCTACAAGTCGGCATCGTTCGAGCGCTTCTGCAACTCGCTCGAAGGCTTCCGCAAGCGCGTAGAGGCACAGTATGCCGGTGCGGTATATCCTGCCGGATCGCAGCTTGCAGGCAAGAAGTTCGACGCGGCTAACGGCGGCGTCAACAAGTATAGCTCAGACGTGATGGTGCCTGCGTTCCTTGCAGCCTACACCAACATGGGCACGCAGATGTCGATATTCCCGACGCTGGCCCATCTGCTGCCCAACTGGACTATCAAGTACAGCGGACTGTCGAAGCTGCCGTGGTTCCGTGACGTGTTCAAGAGCGTCAACATCAACCACGCATACAAGAGCGTATACGCCGTAGGCTCCTACTCGTCGTACAGCACGTTCATGGAGTACATGGGCGGACTCGGCTTCATCACCGACGCCACCACAGGCATGCCTACGCCGAACTCTATGTACAACGTGTCGACGGTGAGCATCAACGAGTCGTTCTCGCCGCTGCTTGGCATCGACGTCACGCTGAACAACAACCTCACCGTTAAGGCGGAGTATCGCAAGACGCGCGTGCTGAGTCTGAGCATGACTTCGGTGCAGGTGAACGAGTCGTCGTCTAACGACTGGGTGATTGGCGCCGGCTACACCATTAACAACTTCAACCTCTTCGGAGGCGGCGGCAGCAACAAGCACCGCAAGGTGAAGTCGAAGCGTAACAGCGCAAGCAACAACTCGTCGCCGAGCCGCACACGCTCCTCAAACGGTGTGAACAACGACCTGAAGCTGCGTCTCGACCTGAGTCTGCGCAAGCAGGCGTCGATAAGCCGCGATATAGCCACGATGACTTCGTCGGCTAACAGCGGCAACACGGCGTTCAAGCTCGCCTTCTCTGCCGACTACACCGTGTCGCGACTGCTCACCATGAGCTTCTACTATGACCGACAGACCAACACTCCGCTGCTCTCGTCGAGCTCGTATCCGACAACAACACAGGATTTCGGACTGAGCATGAAGTTCTCATTGACAAGATAGTGTAAAAGTTGAGAGTTGAAAATTGAGAGTTGAGAGTTATGATTTGTCCTATAAATAGGAAAGTCCTATAAACGGGAAAACATATCATAACTCTCAACTCTAAATTCTCAATTTTCAACTAAAAAAACTATCAACTCTCAACTTTAATTTATATCTTTGCAGAAGATAGGCTGCACCTCAGCATAACATTCAAGCAAGCTTGATGTTCTGCCTTCGGTTTGCACTATCTTTGCCCACATCATAAAGAATATCACATTATAATATATAGCGATGAAAGATTTTAAGGACATAAAGATTGCTGTAGCCGGCACAGGCTATGTCGGACTGAGTATAGCAACACTCCTTTCGCAGCACCACCATGTGACAGCCGTAGACGTGATACCCGAGAAGGTAGAGAAACTGAACAACCGCATATCTCCTATACAGGACGAATATATAGAGAAGTATCTGGCAGAGAAACAGCTGAACCTTGTAGCCACTCTCGACGGCAAGGCAGCGTATAAGGATGCCGACTTCGTGGTGATAGCCGCTCCTACCAACTACGACCCCGTGAAGAACTACTTCGACACGACGCACGTAGAGGAGGTTATCGACCTCGTGCTTGAGGTGAACCCCGACGCCGTTATGGTCATCAAGAGCACCATCCCCGTGGGTTACACACGCAGCCTCTACCTTAAGTACGCTAAGAAGGGCGTAAAGCAGCTCAACCTGCTCTTCTCGCCCGAGTTCCTGCGCGAGAGTAAGGCTCTCTACGACAATCTCTACCCGAGCCGCATCATCGTGGGCTACCCGAAGCTGATTGATGGCGAGAGCTACGCAGAGGAGAACGAAGCAATCCGTACCATCACCGACGTGGAGCGCATGAAGGAGGCTGCAAAGACCTTCGCCGCATTGCTGCAGGAAGGCGCTCTGAAGGAGAATATCGACACGCTCTTCATGGGCATGAAGGAGGCAGAGGCGGTGAAGCTCTTCGCCAATACCTATCTGGCGCTGCGCGTGAGCTACTTCAACGAGCTCGACACATACGCCGAGATGAAGGGTCTCGACACAAAGGCAATCATTGACGGCGTAGGTCTCGACCCGCGTATCGGCACCCACTATAACAACCCGTCGTTCGGCTACGGCGGCTACTGCCTGCCGAAGGACACCAAGCAGCTGCTCGCCAACTATGCCGACGTGCCCGAAAACCTTATCGAGGCCATCGTAGAGAGCAACCGCACACGCAAGGACTACATCGCCGACGCCGTTCTGCGCAAGGCTGGCTGGTATAGCTACAGCGAGAACAACCAGTACGGCGCAGAGGTGAACGCATGTGTCATCGGCGTATACCGACTCACCATGAAGTCGAACTCCGACAACTTCCGCCAGTCGGCTATCCAGGGCATCATGAAGCGCATCAAGGCAAAGGGCGCACAGGTGATAATCTACGAGCCGACACTCGAAGACGGCACAACATTCTTCGGCAGCCGCGTGGTGAACGACCTCGAAGCCTTCAAGGCACAGAGCCAAGCCATCATCGCCAACCGCTACGACGCTTGCCTTGACAACGTTGCCGAGAAGGTATACACACGCGACATCTTCCGCCGCGACTAACACTTCTGTTCTGCGACGCCGTGCGTAGGACGAATGTATAAACGAAATAGGAAAATCCCTACCTGCGAATATGGTTTTTCACTTGCAGGTAGGGATTTTTTTGTATAATTTTGCAAGTGAAAGTTAGACGCAATGCCGCCCTACTTCACAAACAAAAAGTGAAACAATAAAAACTCGAATATTATGAAACGATTAAGTACTTACCTCACACTCCTGGTTATGGCAGCATTGCCGTTCACCTTCACCAGTTGCGAAGAAGACTGGTACGACGGTTACGACTGGTACGACAAGCCTTACTACGACGCTACCGACTATGCTCTTGACCTTGCGCAGACGCTCAGCGGCACATGGGAGGGAACAATCATCAACGAATACTACAACGAGGATGGCGAACGCGAGCAGACCAAGTGCGACGCCGACTTCACCTTCGTGCAGTACCGCTACGACGCCATCAATGGCACGGGCTACGAGACCGACTACGACGGTCAGGGCAACCAGCAGACGCTGCGCTTCAAGTGGTATGTGGACTATCGCACGGGCAATGTGAACATCGAATACGTGAGCAGCGGCTACCGCTTCTTGCTCGACGCCAAAGGCAACAGCAAGTACTCGGGCTTCTCGCTCGACAACAACTACTTCGACGGCGTGATGGAGGGTGTGAACAACGACGAGTTCATCTTCTTCAGTCTCAACCGCGTCAGCGGCTACAACGCTCCGCTTAAGACCAAGGCTACAGACGGAGCTGCAAAGACAGTACGCTTCGGCAAGGGCGAGAGAAAGCAGATCTCCGACAGCGATGTGCCGGTGATGCTGCGCAGAAGATAAACGGTTTCGCAGCTATCCGTAGCGGAGGTCTCCGGCCTCCGCAGCACCAAGTCTGACAGAAATATATGTCTGACAGAAATATCCCTCATATCTGTCTGCATCCTTGTAACACTAACATTATAAGTAGAATAAAGGCTGATAGATGTCGCTTTTCGAGGCGATATCTATCAGCCTTTATTCCAGCCACAATTAGCTATCTTTCAGCTGCAATAAGGTTTCTTCTATCCTTATTCTTCTTATTCTTATCCTTCTTTACATTCTGTTCTTCTGACTGTCTCCTGCACCCGTACCCTTATACTTGCTTCTCGTAGTATTGAACTTGTAGCGGACTGTCAATGATATTTTGCTTGTTGAGAACTCATCGAAGACAGTTTCCTTCAGTTTGCCGTACTTACCTATAATATGACTGTCGTTCGTGCCGAACACGTCGTTGACATAAAGCTGGAAAGTCAGGCAGTCCTTCAGAAAACCTTTGTATATAGACAGGTCGGTATTGAACATCGGCTTGTAGATGTAATGGTTTTCCTCGTATCCCTTTGTGATGTAAGTCATCATAACGGAGAACATCGCCCATTTCGTATCAAAGGTGTTGTTGAATCGGAACATCGCCACCGGTTTGTTAAGATGCTGTCCGTCTCTTGTCTCTAACTCGAACCATTGCTTCTCGACCATTGCCGACAGCATGGGATGCCAGATGCCGAAGGTGGGCTGCAAGTTGAGCGTAGAAGTCACATTATTGTACGATTTGCCGTTTATCATTCTCATCAATCCGATGGTGGTATTGTCCTTATACATCTCCACCGTCTGATAAATAGGATCGGATACATGCTCATAAGTCAGGTTGAAAGTCAGCCATTTGTAGGCAAGGTCGTAACTTATGTTTCTTGAAATCTCTGAGACAAGAAATGGGTTACCGGTCTCGTATGTATAGTGATTGCTATACTGCACGCCGCTTCTTAATACCCAGTAGTTAGGTCGGTCGATGTCGGCTGCATAGCTCAGCTGCATCTGTACATTGCCGATTGGCATCGAAAGGCTGAGAGACGGAAACCACTCGCCATAAGTCTTGCTTTGCTCTGCCATATACTTACCATTGTCATAATATTTGAAGTCCACATTTTCGTATCTCAAACCCGCTTCCATGTTCAGCTTGCCGAAGTCGCGATTATAGGTTACGAACGCAGAAGCCATGCCTTCCTTTATGCGGTCTATTACATTGTCGGCAAGAGTGTTCGGGATTATGGCGTAGTTGGTATTGCGGTTTGTGAACGAATACTCGCCTCCTACCGACAAGTCACCACTCAAAAGCGGATAAGAGAGCACCATTTTGGAAGCAATCAATCGGTTGTACTTTGAAGTGGTACTGTTTACAAGTTGGTTTTGTATTTCCGAGTTTACCTCCTGATAATGCTCATCTATATTGTTTTTATTATTTCCTTTAGACCAAAACCAGTCGGTATTGAAGTCAATACCCAATTTGCCTACCTTGCCTACATAATATATATTACTTGACCAGTTGCTGTTCTGCCCAAACTCCGATCTGATAGAAGTATTGGTCTCCGTCAATACTTCATCTCTCAGCACAGATCCTTCCGTCTTTCCGTCTGTTTGCAGTTTAGGATTGCGCAAGAAACTAATGCTTGCTCCCAACGAATTATTGATGTCAAACTGATAACTGGCATTCAAGCGAGAACTAAAAGTCTCGGTTTTGTTCTTCCAACGAGTTCTGTCCTGTTGGTTCAATGTCTTGTCGAGATAAGTCATCTGCTGCAAGTCCTTTTCGTCTGGCGACGATTGTTTTGAGCCATAGGCGTAAGCGCCAACCTCCAATCCGTTTCTGCGATAGTACAAATTCAGACGGGCATATCCTCCCGCGTTCTTTTTCTCGTCGTACGATCCTTCTGTAGTAGCGTCAAATCCGAATCCATCGCCCTGTATCTTCTTTGTGGTGATACGTATAACAGCCTTAGTGCTTGCAGCATAACGAGCACCAGGGTTTGCGATTACCTCCACCGACTTGATGTTGTCCGAACTCAAGCGGTCGAGTTCACTTCTGTCCCTCATCTGCCGTCCGTTGATGTAGATGATAGGCTCGCCACGTCCGAACACCTTGATGTTACCGTTTTGTGCAGATACGTTGGGTATGCGGTCGAGCAGATGCTCCATGGTTCCTGCCTTTTCAAGTACAGACCCAGCAACGGTTGTTGTCATTCCGCCATTCTTAAGTATGGTCTTAGGCAGCAACGACTTCACCACCACTTCTCCAAGCACCTTGCTGTCTGCCACCATCTTTATCACACCGGCATTCTCGCCTGTACAATCCTTCCATGCAGTCTTGTATCCTACAGATGTAACCTTTATTATTCCATTGTTGCAAGCCGAATCGATGGCAAAATGTCCATCCTCACCGCTTACAACACCTTTCACGAAAGCAGAATCCTGTCTGTTCAAAAGCACTACATTGGCAAATGCCAAAGGTTCGCCCTTCTCATCAACAATCTTTCCCTTTATATCCTGTGCCATCATCGGTGTGATAGCCGAGAAGCATAGAAACGTTATAAGCGTTCTCTTATTCATAGTTTCTATTTTCTATTTCACTGGGGCAAAAGTAAAAAA
>OGDF01001419.1_pt1 | contig 35479 bp, 35 predicted proteins | sample 1570141 | NCBI WGS metagenome assembly OGDF01 (sample SAMEA4370581, study PRJEB24528) | human gut metagenome
TATTTAGAATGCTTGTTTATAGGTTATCGCTGAACTACGTTTTCAGGACAGCCCCATTTTTTTTGTTCTTACAGATGTTCTTCGTAATACATATATACAAAAAACGATAGGAGATCAGTCGTACACAAAAGATACAGGTTCTACAAAACAAATCATCAATTCTGAAAAAAACAAATGTAGAACATATATCAGAATCAGAAAACACAATCGCAAAGAAAGACGCAACCCTATACTATGGATTACGTCCTTCTTTGGTGATCGCAGTTAAATCTAAGACAAATTATTTAAAAATAATCGTGCATTCTATCATCTGTTTTGTTTTCTGATCATATGCAAAAACAGTCAGGAACGTGTTTTTGTTTGCAACCTTAAAGGTATCTCCATCATTAAGCCAGGTTCCTAATTCGATTCCTTTTGGATCATTGATCTTACGCGTACTGATGTCCCATCCGTCTTTACCTTTTATCTGTAATTTCAGTTCTTTGTTTTTATATTTGTCATAACTCAACACATAGTGTGCTTTTTTGTTGAACCTGGATGTCAGATTCATGGAACCGATTTTGAAAGAGGATAATGGATTGACATATTTTTTTACTGTAACTTTTTGTTTGTAGGTATCTTTTCCTTTCTTATAGGAAACAACCGCGGAGCCTGTTTTCTTTGCTTTCATGAAGTAAGCAGAAAAAGAATCAGGATTTATCTGTGTCAGCATATAAACCTTCCTGGAAATAAGGCTTACCACAGATGTTTTGGAAGATTTAAAAGAGGATGTTCCCCAATTCATATAGGAATCCGTATTTACCACCGTTTCGTTTGCCGTAGCAAATATCCTTCTGTTTGCATTGTAGTGTAATGACTTAGAGGGATACAAAGTCAGTGTCTGAGCAGGTTTTGTAATAGTTTTTGCCTGCACACACATGGCACCGGTCAGAACCATTGTCAGAGCCAGAAATGCCACTAAGAGTTGCTTAAAATGTCTTTTCATGTTCTTTTCCTCCTTTTTTGTAGTACATATACTTTCATTATAATCCTATTTTCCATATTTGCAAGTATTTAAGGATTTTTTATATATTGTCACTAATAAGCCAGATTGTCGTCCGTACAGTCTGATTTTTGTTTTTTCTCTTCTTTGTCATATTTTTTCTGCAAATAAAAACGAAAGGAGAAAAAAATGAATAAGGAAGAATCAGACCAAAAGTATGGCTGGCGTATCCATGACGATCCTGTAAGAGCAACAGAGATCGGTGTGAGTGTCTGCCCTGTATGCAGGGAGAGCAGCAGGCTAGTCCAGCATCAGACCTCAGGCTTCAAAAACATCCTGTCTATCTGCCGGCATGGTCACACCTGTGAGATCATCAAAACCGTATATGAAAAGTATCAGGTCGGTGACCGCATCCGCAGATATGTATCCACTTTTGGTAAGGATGCTACTGTGCGCCTGAACTGCTATACCGAAGGGGTGATTGAGAAGTCATATCCCAGTCTGATTGACTGGCTGTTCGACTACCGAATTGACAAGTGCATGAGGAATGGAACAGAAATAAAAGCCCCGGCATAGAAGAAGATGGTTATCCTCTTTTCGAAGTATCAGCTGAAAAGTTACCGTTTTCATCAGAGGCAAAAATTATCACTACCCCTGATAAAAGCAAAGCTTATAAATACTTTGAGGAGGCATGTAAAGATAATGCACATAGTTAACGAAAAATTGTGTGAAGGTAAATATGGTTGTCGTAAATGTCCTTTTACTACTTGTAATATTGAGTTTGAGGTTATGAAAAATTAAAGACTTTGACTAAAAAACGGAGGAAAAACATGAATGAATTATATGTAGATGAATGCTGGTTATATTTCAAAACAAAAGAAGTTTCAAAAGAAGAAGCTATCAAAAAGTTATATGAAGCATGTGATGCTGCTGGAATTGAGCTTACGATAGAAAATTCTGCATTGAGAAATGAAGATGGAGAAGACATAGAGTAATCTTTCCGCAGCCACTTAAAACAAAGGAGAATTTTATGTATACCATATACACAAGAGAATTTGATTCTGTAAATACAGGAGGATAAATTTATGAGAGATATTCACAAACAAAGGATTATTCAGACAGCAATACGTGAATATAAGGAGTCTGTTCTTTTTGGTTTCAGCCCAAGTGCACCTCACGCCATCAATATGATGGAGAAGGCTTTGCATATGTGCAGACCTTACAATGTGCTGGGTATTTCTGTATTAGAAAATAGCTTAAAAGAAGCTAAGAAAAAATACGAAAAAGAATTATCCGGGACTGACAAACTGGATGTTTGATTTCCGTATCGACAGATGCGTAGGAAACGGAAGGGAGATAACAGCTCCTGCCTGGATCATCGGACATCTGTCCATTGGCAGATCCAACAAAAGTGTCGTCCTGGTAAAAAAAGCAATACCTAATGGGACCTTGAAGAAACTGGATAACATTTATAACAAAGGAGAAAAACATGATCAAAAAAGAAGACAAATCTGAATTTATTGGACAGATAATGGATCTTTTCGAGGATTTCCTGGATGAATACGGGATTAAAATTCCTCAAAAAGAAGGAGTGGACGACTATGATCCGGATACTCCGGTAAATCTGTGTGAAAAGGCTTATGATGACCTGGCAGAACAGCTGGAGGGCTTTTTCCGTAGCTGGGGTGTCATAAAGGATGAACGCCCACAGGTAGAATATCTCTTCACTTTATCCTTAAATGGGATCAAATGTGACGGAACCATCTCTGTAAAGGCAAAGAATACGGATGAGGCTTACAGAAAGGCACAGGATCTGGCAGAAACAGAACTTAGCAGTTCTTTTCCATCTTTGGACATTCCATATGATGTAGAACCAGTTGAGGAAGAAGGCTATCCCCTTTACTCCATAATCACAGAGTTTCTGCCTTTTTCGACAGAACAAAAGGTTGTTTCAACTTCTGACAAAGCAGATGCTGATGCTCTTTTTGAGAAAGCATGCAGCAATAATTCGGCTGTCAAACTGACAGTTCAGACCAGTTCCAAGGCATCCCCGGCAATCCTTAAGAAATGGAGCATCTGATTTTGCGAAAAAAAGAGAAAAACATGAGCTGGCTTCCGGAGAAGTGTATCTCCGCGGAGCTGGCACACAGGACCAAGTACAGCACATTGAGACGGGCTCTGGACGGGAATAAGATTTCCGTTGTTGTCCGTGGGTACTGCTGGTATACGAAAAACTGCCCAAAACGGTTTCTGGGCATGATCAGGCGGGAGATGAAAAGACTGTATCCCCGCTTCGAATACACTTATTAAGTACAGAGGAGGAAAATAATATGACAGGTTACAGATGCGAAGAGTTTTTTGGAGAGGGGCGCCGAGATGCGGCGTCCGTAATGGCATACGAGACATTTGTATTGGAGAATACAGATATTCTGGATTACCTGATCAAATCCGATCTTATCGGTGAGACTATGAAGGAGCTTCTTTTTGTTTATAAAACCCTCATGAAAGAAGGAATGCTTATCCATACCGGATTCGATACAGACTACGAAGAGATGCTTTACCGGTATCGTAATAATGAAAAAGACCGGGTAGAGTTCTTTGAGGAAGTTCTTGACGATATCCGTAAAGCGACAGGTGTTAATGTCAGATTCTGTCTGTGGCTCTGTGACAGTCCGCAGGAGTGCCTTGATTCCCATAATGCAGATCAGGCAAGACACCTCAAAGAGTTTGAGTTCGATATGTATGATACTTCTGACATTGTCCTGGCTGATCTTGGCAAAAAAGGAAAGCTGTACGGGTATGAAAAACTGCCCGAGGCTTCCTGTTCTGCCCAGATGGAAAATAACTTATAACTGCTACTGCGGAGGTTTGCTCCGCGGTATTTAAAACAAAGGAGAAAAGCATGTATATTATTGACACGTATCTTGATAAAGACCGGCTTCCCGTTCTTGAGAAAAAAGAACTCTGCCGGGAAACACAGACACTTAATTCGCCGGATATGACCTTCGATTTCCTTAACCGGTATTTCCGTCTCAAAGACCGAACGGAAGAATATATATACCTTCTGGCATTTGACAAAAAGTGTCATCTAATTGGGATTTTTGAGCTTTCCCACGGTACTGTGGACAGTTCGCTCATCACTCCGCGGGAGGTATTTATGAAGGCTCTGCTCTGCGGAGCTTCCGGTATCATCCTTGCACACAACCATCCGAGCGGAGATGTTTCTCCCTCAAAGATGGATATGCAGGTGATGACAAAGATCAAAGATGCCGGTGAGATACTTTCTGTACCGCTGCTAGATTTCATCATCTGCGGAGAGTGTTATTATTCAGCCAAAGAAGAAGGCTGCCTATAAGGAGAAAACTTATGCTGTTAGAAGAATTTGAGAAAAGGACCAATATTTTTGTACCAGGAGAGTATTTCGACGTAATCCATCAGTTCTACATGGATAAAGACCAGTTTTGTGAGGCGTATAAGAATAATACCGACAATCTGGCTGTTAAGATCAAAATGGCTTATGTCGAGAAACGTACCAGAGAACAGGTCGCTGTATGCCACCGTCTGGAAGCGGAAGAAAAAAAATGGCAGAACACAGTAAAAGAACTGAGATCAGAGATTGCGCTGTTAACCAGAAAACTGGAGTGTGAGCAGGAGTGGATGCCATATGAAGATGTATCAGGCCAGTTTTATGAGAACATTGCCAACAATGGTGTTTCCCCGGCTTCTGACGAGGAGACGGTACGGTTTGTCTCCACACACTTTGGATTCGATATGACGAAGATCTCCATCAAAAGAGTAAAACCTCTGTATGAGATTAACCGTCACCAGCAGCTGCGTCAGGCTGGAGTAACTGTCAGAAACCCATATATCTTTGCTTCAGACTGGAACTATATATATTTCTCGTCCATGGGCATCGACTATGAGATTCTGAATGGTAAGATCATTCCTTTATAATGCGAAACGGCATTTCTTTTGAGAGATGCCGTTTTTCATTTTTTCCATCTTTCTTCATACTGTTTTTAACTTACAAAAACGAAAGGAGAATTTGGGTGAATCCTCTTTTCATGATAAAAAAATGTTTTCGCTGACAGAAGTCAGCAGGAGAGGAGATACATATGAAGAAAAATAATGAATCAGCAGTTGTCAACGCATTTGTAAAGGCTTTGCCAAAGCCGTTAAAGAATGCCGTTAAAAAGCGTTCTGTCCATGTCAAGGATGGAAACATCGTTGTCTCTAGGACGATGACGTTAGATCCTTGTAACGAAACAAACTGGAATCTCGCAGAACAGTTTGTTGATGGAAGATATGAACCTGAGTTAGATCAGTATGTATACGAAATCAATGACAGTTTCTACGAGACTCCGGAATACGCACAGTTCCTGCGTCGCAATCGTCTTCATACCAGCTGGCCAGTGCAGGAAGGTGCAGACATAGATTTATACTATGAAGATCCTTATGCACGGGCTAACGTGGAGCTGTTTTTCTACTCCCACTATACAGTGCCGCTTGATGCACTTGATGTGAGGAGCGCAAGAAAAGCAGCGAAGAGATTCGCAGCTGGCTGCTGACCCAACAAAACACCCGGCTAAAGAGAGCCGGGTTGTGTCCAAACGCAAGAAAGTCCTTTGGGGCTTCTTTTTTTAATCATTTTTCTTATCAACTTCAGTTGTTTTTTTTATATTTTTAAGTTGGCGTACATAGTCTCAAAAATTAATTTGTGAGAAAAGTGAATTCGAATTCACTTTTTTGCCGTTGACCAGATATGCCTGAAACGGTATAATCGGTTTGTTCTGCGTTTTTTCGTATGAACAGAAGCGCAGGAAAAGATCGGTTAAACTATTCTCAAAAACGAAGGAGGATATTATGGCATATACAGATGAAGGGATCATGGCACTGGTCAAAGAACGTGGTATATTGCGGTACTCCATGCTGATGGCAAGGTTTCATATTTCCAGTGTGGAAGCAAAAAATATCGTTTCTGACTACATTTCCAAAGGTATCGTGGATGAGGACGGGAGATATGGAAAAAAGTCCGAGTGTTCCTGGAAACGTTTCTCTCCGAAAACGATTGCCGAGATCAACAGCGAATCCGAAACTCAGGAAGAAGCTGTAAAGGAAGCTCCGCGGAAGAGAAAAAAAACCTCGGATACAAAAACCTCGGACACAAAAATCCGTCAGGATTCAAATGGACAGTTGTCATTTTTCTGATCAAAACAGCCTTCGGGCTGTTTTTTTCGTGCCAGATTTCGATTTATCATTTTTCCTGTATCATTTAGAAAAAATGAAGGAGGAAATAACATGAGTATCAAATGCAGTTTTTGCGGAATCGATCAATCTGAATGCAGATGGATCTTCAGTTCTTCAACTTCAAACGGCAAACATTATATATGTGACAAATGTATCGGAAAGATTTCTTCCCAGATTGAGGAATTAAAACTGGAATACCCTGAGGAAAAAGCATTCCTTACCCCTTCCGTCATCAAGTCAAAGCTTGACTCTTATGTGATCGGACAGGACAGGGCGAAAAAGATCCTTTCCGTAGCTGTTTATAATCACTATAAAAGGATCAGGAAAAGAAATGCGGGAGTAGAGATACAGAAATCCAACATCCTGCTTATCGGCAGTACCGGCTGCGGAAAGACTTATCTGGCCCAGACACTTGCCAGAATCCTGAATGTCCCGTTTGTGATCTGTGATGCCACCGGGCTGACTCAGGCAGGGTATGTGGGAAAAGATGTGGAAGAATGTCTTTCTTCCCTTTTAAAGAAGGCGGACGGCAGTATTGAAAAGGCACAGACAGGGATCGTTTACATCGATGAGATCGATAAACTGGCCAGAGTCGGGGAATCCTCCGCACAGAGGGATGTCTCCGGAGAGGGAGTACAGCAGGCTTTGTTAAAACTCCTGGAGGGACATGTGATCTCCATTCCTGTTGGAGACAAGAAGTCTCCGTTTACTTCCACAGTGGACATCGACACCAGTAACATCCTGTTTATCTGCGGAGGTGCCTTTGACGGGATACAGAAGAAGATCGAGCCGGAGAAGACCATTGGTTTTGGACATGCCATTCCAAAAATAAATGAGTTCTCCTATAACGAGATCGAGAGTTCCGACCTGGTAAAATACGGACTGACACCGGAACTTACGGGAAGACTTCCTGTCATCGCTTCCCTGGATGGTCTGGATGAAAATGCCCTGGTAAGGATCCTGGTGGAACCGAAGAATTCCATCGTCAGCCAGTACAAAGAACTTTTAAAAATGGACAATGTTTCCCTGGATTTTGAGCAGGATGCGCTTGTTGAGATCGCAAGGACCGCACTTCGCAAAAAGACAGGGGCAAGGGGATTACGCTCTATCATGGAGAGCACCATGACAGATATCATGTTTGAAGCTCCAGATATTGTTTGTGAAGATACCTACGAGATCAGGATTACAAAGGATATGGTGAAAGGAGGCGGCAGGATTGGCTAAGATCATTGAAGTAACCGCTGAAAATAAGATCGACACACGGCTTTTTGATTCTCTCCTGAAAGAATACCGTTCTGCATATGAACAGAAGCAGAAACTACATGATCTGGTCATAAAAAGCATCCTTTCCGGAGCGAAAAAGCATCACCTGGAATTGGGGGAACTGGAAGAGGTTGATGATGAAGGACTGTTTCAGTTTTTACAGCCGAACGTCCTCAATCCCGTACTGCTGCATTTTAAAGCAAAGGAGTCCGGAATCCTCATTGAGACCAGTATTTTTATATCAAAAAACAGTTCGCACGAGACCGTTACCATAAACTCCGTTTTTACCAGAAAGACTGACGGACATCTGGAATGCTGTATGAAAGACGGTTCCTGGAAACGTATTTATTCTGATTATGTTGAATACTCCATTGAGAACAGATACAAAAAGCAGCTGTGGAATATCTGCTGTGCCAAAAACGGCGGTAATCCTCTGTCAGACAAAAATTTTGCCCATATCTGCGTAAAGAACTCAAAACTGCTTCTTTTGTCAGACCTGTTGCATATGTTGCGTGTTTCTGACAAAGAGCTTAACAGTCCGGAAGCATCCATCATCTTAAAGCCGAACCCTAAATACTGCAGACTGGGATTTGCTGTTTCACAGCAGGGAGACGAACTGGTTTTAAGCAGATATATCGGAAGGGATGACCTTTTATTGTTCCTTGGCAAAGACCAGCCTTCCTACAGCTATGAGGAGGCCGTATTTTCCACTCCGGATACAAAAAAAATGGCAGCCATTGTAAGGAGACTTACGGATCATTATCCCAAAGACGTGCCTGTTTTTACTTTTCCGGTCTCTGAAAACATATACTATGAATTCTGTTATGATAAAAACCTGTCCGACAATGGTGCGATCTATTTCGATAAATTCAATGCAGGTGAGGAAGTCTGTGAAGTAAGTAAAAAAGATATGGTAAAAGTAGAAGAAATGTATTCCCTGATAGAGAAATTACTGCTTCTGCCAGACTCCCAGTGAGGAAGTGTTTATGAAAACCATCGTGAAATATCCCGGAAGCAAATGGCGGCTGGCAGAACAGATCGTATCCCTTTTCCCCAAACATCACAGTTACCTGGAACCGTTCTTTGGTTCCGGGGCTGTCCTGTTTTCCAAACCACGGTCCAATATTGAAACCGTCAATGATCTTGACGGGGATGTGGCAAACCTTTTCCAGTGTATCCAAAAAGATCCGGAAAAATTGTCCCGGATGGTGTATTTTACACCATTTTCCAGACAGATATACAACGAATCCTACAACAGCATCCCGTCAGATCCTTATGAAAAGGCTGTCTGGTTTTTGATCCGTTGCAATATGGGTTATGGGTATCGTACGAATGGATACAAAGTAGGCTGGAAGAGGGATGTGCAGGGACGGGAACGGGCATATGCCGCAAAGGACTGGAGTTCGCTTCCGGGCAGGGTCTTTGAGGCCGCGGAAAGGCTGAGGGGAGTGCAGATAGAATGCCGGCCTGCAACAGAACTGATAGTAGAATACAACTACAAAAATGTCCTGATCTACTGCGATCCGCCATATATGGCAGAAACAAGATCGGGAGGGACACAGTACAAAAAAGAAATGTCCGATCATGATCATGAACTTTTATTGAAACAGCTCCTGCGGCATACCGGACCGGTTCTCTTATCCGGATACCATTCAGATCTATACGATACCATGCTGGAGAACTGGAATCATATAGAAATAGAAGCCTACGCCCAGTCCCTTAGGAAAAAAACAGAAGTGATCTGGATGAATTTTGAGATTTCGGAAGAATACGGTCAGATGTCTTTTTTGTAGGAAATTTTTATGCACAGAAAACATTGAGAAATATTTTTCTGGTACACTACTTGAGAATCATTACTCGAATGTGACAGATTTGTAGTATACTGTCTGTATCATTTTCAAACATCGTTCAGAATAGACGGAGGAAATACAAATGCCAACAAAAAATAATGAAAATATCCTGCTCATTGCAGGTAAAACAGAAGCGGAAAAATATCTGGTTCAATCAATACTTGCCAAAAACGGTTCCTATCTGGTAATCGATCCAGAGGGGATTCTTGAGGGACAGACCAGTGAAAAATTAAAACAGGAAGGATACCATGTTTATATTTGCAATGTTGATGACACGAAGGGCTTTTTCTACGACTATTTTCGTTATTATTACTATAATATTTTCCACAATGAAAAAACAGTCCTGTATCTGACAGGATCTGATAAGATAAGAAACGAAAAACTGATTGCTGAGATCACACTAATCCTGGATGATATCCTGAATGGCAAAATGGATCTCAGTCAGCATTTAACTCTGATGGTCAATGATTTTGGACATCTGGCTGGAGGAATCAACTTTCCTCATAAACTCTCCAGGATCAAAGGTACACAGGTATCAGCCATTCTTTGTACGGAATCCCTGTTACCCCTTCAGACAGAGCATTACAACCCGATGCTTACAGATGAGATATTAGATTCCTGCAATGTCATTACGGAAAAGTAGAAAAACAGAAAACAGAGGCCAACGGTCTCTGTTTTTTTATACATTTCTGTATTGCTGCTTCAGGCCTTCCATCCTGCAAGATCTTTGTTTTTCGCAGATTACAAAACCGAAAAAATTATATGCTAAACTAAAGAAAACGCCAGAGGAGGAAATTCCTTATGAGAAGGAACCAACTGTTAGCCGGAATCATGACGGCCATGACTGTCGTAATGCCAGTTGCCAATGTATATGCCGATTCCGCAAAAGACCATGAGGTCCAGATTGCAGCATCTATTGAAGAGAAAAAATCTGATATCGACAAAGCCGCAGTATTGCAGAATTCCGTAAAAATGACAGATCGGATCTCCGCAGCAGCCGATGGAAAAAACATCATGTTCAGTCCCACAAGTCTTAACTTCGCACTCGGTATGATCGCGGAAGGTGCAAAGGGAGAAACCAAAAAAGTCCTGGGGGATTACCTGGGAACCGATGATTTTGCTTCCTATGCAAAAGATTACCTGGACAAGATCAAAGAATACAATACCGAAGACGAGAATTATGGATATAAATCGAAATTAAAGATCGCAGATGCGGTCTGGGCAGATGATGAACTGACGCTTCAGGAGAAATTCAGGAATACAGTATCGGACAGTTTTGGGGCTGAGGTAGAAAATGTGGATTTCTCTGCTGCGGAGAAAACATGTGGTATCATCAACTCCTGGTGTGACAAAAACACAGAAGGTCTGATCCCGGAGATCATAACCCCGGACCTTATCAGCGACAATACAGGACTGTGTTTAACCAATTCCCTGTATTTTGAATCCGGATGGAGCGGGGAACCTTGGAATATTTCTGATACAGAAGAAAATTTTGGAAAAAAAGAAAAGACAAAATATATGACCTGTACAGGAGACCGGTATTATGAAAATGACAAAGCTACAGCTTTTGGCAGGGATTATGCCAACGGGTTAAGTTTCATAGGGATCCTGCCAAATGATGAAGGTGATTTCACTCTGGAGGATCTGGATATTAGCGGACTCCTGAAATCCAATCCAGAATATGATGCAGTTGACTGCAAGATGCCAAAACTTAACTTTGAAACGAGCACCGTTCTGAACGATATGCTCTCAAATCTGGGGCTGGACAATATATTTTCCAGCAATGCTGATTTCTCCGGTATCGCGGACAAAAACGTAAATGTTGATACGATCCTTCAGAAAACAAAACTGGAGCTGGATGAAAACGGCACGAAAGCAGCGGCAGTGACTGCTGTCATCATGGAATGCATGTCAGCCGCAGAGGAGGATGAGCCGATCATCAAAACTGTGGAGCTTACCCGACCGTTTGCCTTCCTGATCTATGACAGTAATAATGATGAAATACTATTTATGGGAAAGGTAATGACTGTTTCCAGATGAAAAGAGGGGATGCCATATGCATCCCCTTTTCATGATCAGCCTCCAAATGCCAGATTTTTAAACAATGGTTTTTTATAAGCTACTATCCGTTTTATTCCTTTCACCCAGCCAAATTTTCCATTGTATTCGACTCCGACCAGAAGTGTCTTCCGATTGTAATAAATCTTTGTTATTTTTATTTTTGCACCTTTTTTGATTGAAAATGCCCTGTCTTTTGTAGTGATGTCATTGTATGCCGTCAGTTTTCTGGCAGTGCTGACATATGAAGTCCTGAGCATTTCATGCCCGGTGGTATACCTGTCGAGAGCTGCAACGTCATATACATTGTGTCCTTTTCTCTTAATATCTCCATCCTTGTATACAAAGACACATGGTTTTAATCTGGTAAACCCGGTAGATCCTGTCATTAGAGAATATTGGACTGTAAAAGTATTACCCGAAACACTGAGATCACTCACGCCGTACAGCCATCCATAAGCACCAAAATCAAGGTTGATAGACTTTGGTTTGTTGTTCTTATAATAAACAATGGTAGCCTGAGCAAGTTCATTTACACCGTAACTCTCAATGAATAAGAATGGAGTACCATTCTCAAATCTGCAGTAACGGACAGTCGGATCATACTCGATCGGAGTTTTGTCTTTGTAGATGGTCTTTCTGTTAACAATGACAGACACGTATTTATCAAATGCCCATTTTGTTTGTATTGAGTCTTTTTTGTTGTCCCCCGTGATATCGTAGCTCTTATACGGTCTTTTGGTGTTGATGGTCTGCATTGTAGAAGCCTGTACTCCAACCGGTTTCATGCAGAACAGTACCGCACAGACAAACAGCATCAGAACGGCAAATTTTACAGTTTTCAACTTTTTCATAAAAAAATTTCTCCTTTCTTTTATCTGTCTTAATTGTAGTACTATCAAATGGCAAAGTCAATCTGCGGAAAACAATTCCCCCACAATTTCCCCAACTTCTCAGCCATCTGCCTGTATTATTTTCGCAACCTATACACGCATACAATGCCCCGAAAAAAATTCTAAACTGCTGGTATTTTGTACAACGCAAAATGTCGAAAAAGGCAGGTATTTTACGAACTGTTTTTGTGGAGAAAACAGAATATCTGAAGTATGATAATCATACACACAAAAACACATAACAGGAGGTTCACACATGGACGCAAACACAGTATACGAAATGGTAATGGGAGCAATTACAGAAGATGAGGCTTCAGAAGAGTACGCAAAAATACAGGATGAGTTTTCAAAAGACTCAGAATGCGACAGGCTGTATGGAGAAATATATGAAGCTAAGCAGCATATCAGCCAAAAACTACATAAATCAGGAGAAGAAGATCCTGATGTGGAATTAATCATCAATCATATGTTCGACATTTGCCGTATAATTAGCATCAAAATGTTTGAATATGGTGCGAAAACGGTATAAAAAGTGTATACATATAGGCAGCCTGCAGATGTAGAGCTGCCTTATTTATTTCTAAATTATGGATCATATCCAGATCAATTGCCAGGGCGATAATCCTGCCTGCTAAGCGCAGGCCTTTCTAATTTATATTTTCCCTTAATCTCCGCGGAATCATAAAAACACCGCGGAGATTTTTGATTTTTAAAAAAGCAAAATCTTCAGTAATACTATGGCTTTGAGGCTAATCTTAACTTTGTTGATGTATCTTAACTCAAAAAGAGTTAAAGTACAAAAAACAAGTTAAGAGTTTTTTCGTACAAAAAGAAGAGTTTCCCGTTCTGTCATATTATTAAAGAAAAACAGAAGGGAGAAAACAAATGTATAGTAATCAGTCTCCGCAGACAGCATACCAGCAGTTTTATAATAACATGCCATCTTATCCTCAAGGCAACCAACAGCCCCCAGATAAACAGCCTATGGTAGAAAAATATCCCCTGCAGATCTGGGTAGCTGCCAGAGCAGGAATATCTTTGACCTGCGCCGCGGACCTTAATGTCCCGGAAGAAGGGGATACAAAAAATTCACCAATGGAAATGCACTCCGGTTATTCCGTATTCCGTATGGCCATCGCCTCTTCGGAAAAGGGAAGCGTGGTTGCCAATATCCCGGCTAATGACATACCGTATCTCCTGAACCAGTATCAGTTCCAGCGAAACATATTAAACCGGCAGGCAATGAGCAAGCCAAATACCCCGGCCTATACCGTCCCGATCAAAGAAAGGAACTGCAAGAACCGGACTGCCGCGGAGGTAGTGCAGATGGAAAACGGGCTGAACATCCTTACGAACGCGAGAAAGCTTTTTGCAGCCAATTTAGGCAGATACCCAAAAAACCGGCAGATGGTAGAAGCCATAGATGAAGCATTGTACCTGTATCAATCACATCATCTTTCCCAAACCATCAACCTGCCTCCGCTGTATTCTTCCCCAGTCAAACCAAAATCTACTGCGGATAAAAACAACAGGCGTACCGCTTACTCGATCTCAATTTCAGGATCCTCTTCCTTAAGTGTGGACTGGACCTTTGAAATCTTTAACTGCAAGGCATTTTTAAGGGATATGGGAAAGCTGAAGACCGTGGATGTGGAACATGCAGAAGATAAAAGGACACTTACCTTTAAAGTGACACAGCAGGAAATGGATCTCTTCATCTACCGGTTGCAGTCCACCCTGGAGAACTTTGAAAGAATGAACTTTTCAGGACAGTACAAAATTGCAAAAAAACATGTTAAATACAGCAGGGAGGTGCCGGTATGACAGAGAATCCATATAAAACCTTAACTTTTGATGAGTTAAAAGCAGTGTATACAGATATCCAGAAATCAGAAAAGAACAGAAGGAGAGCAGACAGCCTCCTTCCGTATGCAAAAGAGCTGAGAGAAAAGATCGGGGCAAATGAGGTCAGCCTGCGAGAGACACTGGATATCGCAAAAAAAGAATATTATGAAGAGGTTGCCAGAAGATACTTCTTCTACTGAAATGAGCGGGTAGCTCTTATCCCAAAAAGACCATTCAGATGGTCTTTTTTTTTGTTCGGAAAACTTCTGATTTCCGTACCAGAAAATGGAAGTGTAAAAAGATAGTAAAATTTTATACAGAACAAATGAGAGGAGAAAATATATGTCTGATATTTTAAATGGTTTAAATCCGCAGCAAAAAGAAGCAGTCATGCATACCGAAGGCCCGCTGCTCATCCTTGCAGGCGCAGGCTCCGGAAAAACAAGAGTTTTGACCCATCGCATTGCCTATCTGATTGAAAACGGGTTTGCAGAACCGGAGGACATCCTTGCCCTGACTTTTACCAATAAAGCCGCAAAGGAGATGAAGGAAAGGGCCGCTTCCCTGACCGGCAAAGCCGCAGACAAGATGCTGATCACAACTTTCCACTCCGCCTGTGTAAAGTTCTTAAAAAACAGGATGATGCTTCTTGGATACAAACGTGGGAACTTTGTCATCTATGATACCGATGAACAGAAAAAAATAATAAGGGCTATTTTTGCGGAAACAGATTTCCAGAGTAGATGCCCGGAAATCAAAGAATACAATGTCATCAGCTTTATCTCTAAGCAGAAAGAGAAAATGCTCGGACCGGATGAACTAGAGAGCATCTATCCAAATTACCCATTGGTCACAGTCTACAAAGAATATGAGCGGATCCTCAAGAAAAACAATGCCCTGGATTTCGATGACCTGTTATGGAAGACCGTCCAGCTGTTTGAGAATTACCCGCATATCCTTCATTCCTACCAGGAGCAGTTCAAGTACATCATGGTCGATGAGTATCAGGATACAAACCTTGTACAGTTCAAGATCATCAGTATGCTGGCGGATAAATACCAGAACCTCTGTGTAGTCGGAGACGATGACCAGAGCATTTACAGTTTCCGCGGAGCTGATATCCGCAATATCCTTGAATTCGAGAAGGAATTTCAAAATACAAAGGTGATCAAGCTGGAGGAAAATTACCGCTCCACCAAAAACATCCTTTCCGCAGCCAATGCGGTGATCTCCCATAATCAGGAGAGAAAAGAAAAGAAACTCTGGACACAGGGGGAAGAGGGGAGCAAGCTGCGGACCATTACTCTGCCAGATGCCACAACAGAAGCGAAGTTTATCGTATCCGAGATCGAACGGATGCATAACAGGGAAAAGGCTGATTATAAGGATTTTGCCATCCTTTATCGTACCAATGCCCAGTCCCGCCTCTTCGAACAGTGTCTTACAATGAAGGATATCCCGTACCGCCTCGTGGGTGCCTTAAGTTTCTTTGAGAGAAAAGAGGTCAAGGATATGCTTGCTTATCTGCGTGTCCTTATCAACCCGGATGACGATTTCGGACTGGAGCGGATCATCAATGTCCCACGCCGCGGGATTGGTGCAGTGACAATCAAAAAGCTGAAAGAGTATGCGTTCCGAAATAACTGCAGCCTGTATGATGCAGCCTGCTCTGCGGATGAGATCTTATCAAAGACAGCCGCGGATAAATTAAAGGGATTTGCTGCAATGCTGAGGAAAATGACCGAAGAGTCAAAATGCCAGACGGCAGATATGACCATCAAGATGATCCTTAATGAAACGAATTTCTTTGCAGATTATCCACAAAAAAGCGAGGAGCTGGAAGAACGAACAGAGAACGTCTATGAACTGATCAATATGGCCACTGACTACAGCAGGAAAACAAACCATGAGGGAGCAGAAGCCATTGAAGGATTCCTTACAGAATCTGCCCTGACATCCGGAATTGACTCTTTAAAGGACGACGAGGACGGTGTAGTGTTAATGACGCTCCATGGCTCCAAAGGACTGGAATTTCCACATGTGTTCATGGCCGGTATGGAAGAAAACACGTTCCCGGGATACCGGGCGATCAACAGCACGGATCCAGCTGCCATGGAAGAGGAGAGACGTCTTTGCTATGTCGGCATCACCAGGGCAAGGAAGACCCTGACTCTTACCAGTGCCGCCCAAAGAATGAATTATGGAAAAACTTATGCCATGGAGGTCTCCCGTTTCATTGACGAGATCCCCAGGAATCTGGTTGACCATATGGCGGTCCGGTGGTAAAAAAAGTGAATTCGAATTCACTTTTTTCTCCTGTCAGAGATGGCAGGATTTTTTTTATAGATTTTTTTCCATATTAGGTACATCAAAGGAGGTTTAATTGAATGACAGATTTATTTAGAACAGATTTTTCCGCGGGGCTCCCGCTTCAGATTTCAAAGCATATCGCAAGACTGGTTTCCGGAAACCTGCTTGCCGTCGGAGGGACTGCGGATGAAGTACGGGACCTGATCGTCCTGAATCTTCTTGCTGCAAACGGATCCTATCTTGTCTGGGATTATAACGGGAAGATCAGTGAAGCAACCGCCGGCAGGATGAAGGCAAAGGGGTACCAGGTCTATGAAGTGGATCCACTTAATAAGAAATACTGCTCCTGTGTCGAACTGCTCGTCTGCAAGCCGAAGATGTTTTTTGAGGATAAGGTTGTGATCTATCTGAAACATCCATGCCCCTGCAGTACCCCGAGGTTCGTTGACATGCTGTTAAGGGGCAAATATCTCCACGGACAGCATCTGACACTGATCGCTAATGGTTTTGATCCAGATTATTTCTACATGTGGGACAAAGGATACGATGAAAGCCAGCTCTCTGCATTTGTACATATCGACAGCCTGGCTGATGCTGATGAGACAATCATCAATTCCTGTGACTATAAGCTGTTTTTAGATAACAGTGATGATTCTTCCATCTCTTACCTGAATAAGATCATCCCTGTATTTGCCAGCTTTAAGGATATCAACCTTGCAGATTACCGGGATGTAAAAACCAGCCATGGTTCCGCAGCAGTTGATGTGAAGATTTTAGAAGGATTCCGGGACATGGATAAAGACGACTGCCTTTTTGTGGAGAATGGAAAAACCTTTATTTTTGATAAAAAGAAGACCTGGAAGCCGGAGATCGAGGAGGGTCTGAAGCCGGACCATACGGGACAGTTACTTGCCGCACTTTTAGCGGGAACAGCTGCCGGGATCCTGCTCTTTATGACTAAACGAAAAAGATGATCCAATATGGGCCGGAGCTTCTGGTCCTTATTTGGAGGAAAGGACACTATGCTCTTCCTTAAAATACTCCGGATACTCAATGGAATATTTGTAATATCTGTAGCATTAAGTGTTGCTGCACGTATATTCCCCATTTTTCGAAATAAGAGGACGGTGATGGTCAATCTGTTTGTGCTTGGTATGGCAGGGATACTTACCTCACTGCTCTTTAAACAGTTTTCCATGGTCTGCATCAGCCTGGCTGTCTCCCTTCACCAGCTGTATACGCTGGAAATGTACCAGCGGGATGCCCGGCTGAGAAAAATGAAAAAAAGTATGCTGCGGATGAAAAGAAGGATCGACCGGCTGGAAAGACGGATCGGAGGTGACAGGGATGTATGAATCGGGGAATGCCCTCCGCGGAATCTTTCTTACCGCTTTTGTTGCTTTACTGCTGTTTTCCTCTTTTATCTTCTGCTTTCATCTGGAAAGGCCGGATGCCATGACGGTAGAACCGGAGATGACAGGGTATTATTTTTACCATCCGGATATCGCCGTCTTTCATCCATCGGAAAACAACGTCGCTCTGACGGCGAAGGATCCGACGGCATCTGGCTCAACTGCTGGTTCAACGTCTGCAAATTCGATGGCTACAGGTTCGACGGATGCAAGTCTGCCGGCTGCAAGTCCAGGTGAATGGTGGGTTAATTTCTCTACCCTTGGGATGCTCCTGTCATCCTGTGTCTGCCTTACCTGTATCTGTTTTGCAGAATACGAAAGCCATATGTGATTTCACCAATCCCCTTCATTTTTCATTTTATCCAAAGATCAAAAACGAAAGGGGATTTTTTTTATGAAAGAATATGACCTGGAAAGAATCAAAGAATGCGTCAGTATGGAAGATATCTGTGATATACTGGGCATAGAGAAACGAAGAATCGGAGGACTGACTTCTGTCCTTTGTCCGTTCCATGACGACCAGAGATTTGGAAATGCCTTTATCATGAAAGACAGCCGGATCAAATGTTTTGCCTGCGGACATACTGCGGATATCTTTGATCTGTATATGTTTCAGACAGGACTCACCCTGCTGGAAGCTGCAAAGGAGATTTCTGAACGGTTCGGCCTTGCGGACGTAACGCTACAGAAAAGATCCTCCGGGATGCCGCTCAGCCGGGAAGAACTGACTGCAATCGGTCTGCTGACCGGAGACAGGAAACCGGAAAGATACCCGGAATCCGTACTGGAAGCACCGGAAAAAAGACTCGGGTATACTGTCAAAAAGGAAACCACTCTAGGTTACTCTAAACGTACCAGAGAGGTTGTCGCAGTTGTTGATGATTACGTACTCAGTAAAAACGGACAGCCAATGTACAAACACCTGGCAGATCTTTATGAATCAGATAAAAGAACTTTTTACTGGATGGTGCGCAACAAATGCCACGAATATTATAAAAAATACATTGCGGCAAAAAAGACTATTTCTGTCCTCCAAGAGGAGATCCAGAACGATTTTTTGGATTATCAGATGTCAGTTGTCAACAAAAAACTTGCACTGATCGAAAGTGCATATAAAAAAACAGAACAAAAAAAATATCACAGGTCACAGAGAAAGACCGCCTAGGTCTTTCTGTATAAAAACGGGAGGAATTTTCCTCCCCTTTTCTTAGGAGGAATTTTATGCTGTTATATATAGCCGAAAAGCCGTCCACCATGATACTGGTGAAAAAGGCTTACGAAAGATCAAATAAACCCTGCGGGGACATCACATTCGTTGCCCTTGCAGGCCATGTCTGTGGACTGATGGAACCCAAAGAATACAGCCAATGGAATTTGAAATGGAAGGACCTGAAGCTTCCGATGGTGCCTGACAGTTTTCGCATCAAATCCATCAAGCCGGATCTGGTAAAAAAGATACGTGATCTTATAAAGTCCGGGGATTACAAAGGCATCATCGTCGGCACCGACAGTGATGTGGAGGGGAACGGGATCTATGCCCTTTTGGAAAAGAACCTGCATCTGGAAAAGATGAAAGCATACCGCTTCTTTGAGACCGACCTGACAGACAAGGGGATCATGGATTCCTTCAAAAACCTGACGGACTTCCATACCTGCCCCAGAGATGTGGGTATGACGCAGGCATTCTGGATCCGGGCACAATTTGACTGGCTGATCGGGTTCAACCTCTCTGTCGCATATACCGTCAAGACCGGCATGCTCATGAGAGTGGGAAGAGTAAAGGCGCCTACCCTGAAGCTGGTCTATGACAATTGTAAAGCGATCGATGAATTTTCCTCGAAAAGTTCCTACCTGCCGGTCATCCAGACAAAAGATCCGGAAATGGTAGCGACACTGGTCGATGAAGAAGGAAAAGACCTTGCCTTTCCAGAACTGGAAAAAGCTAAAGAACTGGTAAGCGGTCTTGGTCCGGAAGCCATTGTAAAGAAAACAGAAAAAAAAGAAACCAAAAAGCCTCCGCAGCGGCTGTACAAACTCTCAGACATCCAGGTGGAGGCAGGACAGAAGTACGGATACTCCCCGGATGAGACACTGCAGGCTCTGCAGTCATTATACGAGACGCACAAGGTCATGTCCTATCCGCGTACCGACGGAAAACACCTTTCTTCCGAGAAAGCAAAAGAATTTTCTTCCCTGCTGCGGACGGTATCTGCTGTTCCGGGGATGGAACCATATCTGTCTTCCATCACCCCTGAAGCCATCCAAAAAGCAGCGGCAAACAAACGATACGTAAACGATGAGGAAGTTAAAAAAAGTTCCCATGGTGCCCTGATCCCGACAGGGAAGATCCCGGATTTTTCCAAAATGTCTGAAATGGAAAAAAATGTATGCATCATGGTCTATAAGCGTTTTCTGGCGATCTTTCTTCCTGACCTGGTGGAAGAGAAGAGAAAGTATCTCCTCGATGTGGATGGGAGTTTATTTGTGAGCAGGGGTTCTGTTATCAAAGACCGGGGCTTTACAGCCATCTTTGACACGAAGATCAAGGAACTGCGCCTGCCGGATGTATCGGAAGGACAGAAAATAGGGATCGCCCAGAAAGGGATCCATGAAGTCGTGACCAGGCCACCCAAACGGCTTACCGAGGCGACACTGGTAGATGCCATGGAAGACATACAGAAATACATGACAGACCGGGATCTGAAAAAGATCATGAAGGAAGCCAAGGGAATCGGGATGCCTTCTTCCAGGGCCCAGATCATCAAAGACCTGATCACCACCGGGTACATGGAGGTAAAAGGAAAAGGACTTTATATCACCCAGTCTGGAAAAGATTATATCGAATATATAGGAGACCATAGTATCGTCAATCCGGAATTATCCGCGGAGTGGGAAACCCACATCAAAAATGTCCGTCAGGGAACAGAAGCCTATGAACCTGTCCGGGAGCAGATCTTAGGATATGTGGACCAGACCGTCGATGAGGTCATGAACCGGGAATTTGAAGTACATGAGAAGAAAGCATCCGGTTTCACCTGTCCTCTCTGCGGAAAACCATTGAGAAAGACAAAATTTGGTTACGGATGTACCGGGTACCCGGAGTGTAAATTCCTGATCGGGGAAGTAGCGCACAAGAAGCTTACAGACAAACAGATATCCGACCTGCTCACAAAAGGGCAGACAGGAGTGATCAAGGGATTTAAGAAGAAGGACGGGGGGAAGTTTGATGCGATGTTAAGATTAGAAAATGGGAAGATTGCGTTTGCTTTTCCGCCGCGGAATCAGTAATTTTTCATTTTCAGAGTTTTTTCATAATGAACAACGGTGTGATCATCAGTGCTTCCAGTTTCCAGGTCTTCTGATCTGGAGCCGGCTCTGGGTATCAGGAAATTGACCGCTTCGGCGGTCTTTTTTTGTTTTTTTTGATAGTGTAAGCCTGGGTTTTTGTCATATTACGATTAATTATTAAATCTCAAGGAGGACTGTTTTATGAAAATGTGTAACCTGAAAATGTGGCTTCCTAGCATGATCCTGGGACTCTCTCTTCTGGCAACAGTGCCAGCCTCCGCGGATATTACTAATTCTGGTAGTACCCCCCCCCCGATAAAAATATCGAAATCAAGTAGTACAAATGATGTAGCTACGGATTCCAAGAACAGCGATGATTCTGGGAAAGTATATGATTTCAAAGATTCCAAGACATCCGGAGTAGTAACTGTCACCAAAACATGGGAGGACAGTCTGTCCAATGACGAGCGATCGGTACCGGATGTTACAATCAGTACTGAGCGCTACCGCAAAAACCCTCTTGGGTATACCATCACTTATCACGGAAATGGTTTAACGTTCCCAGATGGTAGTACAGAAAACGAAATCCTTGTAAACACTGCTGGACAAGTTATTTCCGGACAATATAAAGAAATTGCAGCTTCTGCAGGATGGTTTTCTGACAATAAACTCTCTTCTAAAGTAAAAGTCTCGGAAACAGGAATTCCTGATGGAATTTCGTGTGATATGGATTTATATGCAACCGGAAAAACCTTTGTCATTAAAGCGGGCCCCAATTTTAATAAACTTATTCCTTCCTCAGCAACCTCTGTTGAGTTCTCTGATGAAATTATGCCTGCATCTACGCCCTTGATTGATGTAGATGCAGACGGGGATGGAAGCGTAGTTGCATGGATGGACGGAACAGTAATGATTGTATCTTCTCAAATACCTGGACAAAATGTAATCGCAGCCAGTTCCTGTTACGAATTATTTTATCGAAAATCAAACTTAACCTCTATTAAAATGAGTAACTTCGACACCAGCAAAGTTAATTCAATGGAAAGTATGTTTTATGGTTGTTCCAAACTTAGAAGCCTTGACCTGACTCCTCTGGATACAAGCAGCTGTACTGATATGAGCGGTATGTTTTATGGTTGCTCCAAACTTACAGACCTTAATCTGACTTCTTTAAATACCAGTAATGTTAACAGTATGAACAATATGTTCGGAAGTTGTTCTAAAATTGCCGGGTTTGACTTAACCTCTTTTGATACCCATAATGTTACTAATATGTCATTTATGTTTAGTGACTGTTCCGCCCTAATTTGGTTAAATCTTAGTCCTTTCAGTACAGATAATGTTATTAGTATGGATGGAATGTTTTATTCCTGTTCAACACTAATAGATCTTGAATTATCATCTTTTAATACCGCTAATGTCAAATCTATGGATCGGATGTTTTATGGCTGTAGTAAACTTACTGACTTGGATTTATCTTCCTTTAATACGAGTAATGTCACCAATATGTCTGCTATTTTTAGAGGCTGTTCTCGTCTAAAAGAATTAGATCTTAGTTCTTTTAATACAGGTATGTTACAAAAGGCAGCTGGTATGTTTGGAGGATGTGCATCTTTGACTACATTGGATTTATCTATGTTAGATTTTAAAAATGTTTATCAAGTTTCAGACATGACTAAACAAGGTGGAAGCTATGGTGCTATGTTCGATAATTGTTCATCTTTAGTAAGCTTAAAGCTTCCTCAGTTTTCTGATATAATCACTAATTTTTCAGATATGTTCTGTAATTGTAGTAGTCTGACAAGTTTAGATTTAAGTTCAATGAATACAAGCAGAGCACTTTATATGTCAGATATGTTCGATGGTTGCAGAAGTCTCACAAGCCTTGACTTATCTTCTTTTGAGACCAGTCATGTCAGGGAAATGTCCTATATGTTTGCATTCTGTGATAAATTAACCAGTTTAAACATGTCATCTTTTGATACTGGCCGAGTTACAGATATGAATGGAATCTTTCAGAGTAGCCATAATCTTGCAAACTTAACTATCGGAGAAAACTTCGTTTTTGTTGGCTCAGAATATAACTTACCATCCGGAACCTGGTATGCATCCGACGGCACCGCCTACACCTCCGACGGTACCACTTGTACAATACCAAGCAACAAGGCCGATACATACACAAGGCGATAAATTTTTTCTCCGCAGAGAAACACGGCTTCCATCACCCTTTAAACACAGAAACATTCTCAAATCAGTGTTTTTGGGAATAGCTTTTTTCGTACCAGTTTTTACAAGCTTTCAGTATCAGCTATAATACAACCATGAACAGAAAAAACTGTTCATACTCATTTTTGTTTTACCCCCTTCGTTTCAAGTCATCCGTGGCGTTCGGAATTTGCCGCGGATGACTTTTTTTACTCTGTATGGCGAGAAACGCGTTGCTTAAGGATAGGAAAGAACAAAAATGTTTTTCGTCATATTAAAAATAAACCTCTTTTTATATTACGCTAATATCATATTTTGTATATGATAGCAATCAGTTCTGAAAGAGCCTCAAAAAAAGTGAATTCGAATTCACTTTTTTGTCTCTCGTATATTAGTACATTTTATAAATTCAGACAAAAAACGGCCTACCAAAATGGCAAACCGGTGTATGAGAGTTAGTTTTCTACATTGTTTCTATCTGTCAAAATAATTCCCTTATATCTTGGAGAGGTACGTTCCAGTTCGTAACACTCGCCTTCCGGGGTAGGATACTGGCTTATGAAATCCCGGATCGTTTTCATTTCTTTACAGAAAAAGAAAGAATCTTCTTGTCTCTAAGTAAAGCATAGGCAGAGGGATAAATTGTAATAATAACTAAGCGTCAGTAGCGGGTGGAGTGGCCTCGGTATCCCCTACTGACATGAAATCAGTACAAAACTGGTATCTTGACTGGTATGTTTAGCGTTCGTTTAAAATACCGACTATGTGTTGAAACAAAATATACTGGATTGCTACATTGGCAATAGTAACTCCGTGATTATCTACGATCAGCCGCGGAGAATTTTTTTATTCAAACATCCCACATTAGTAATATATTTTGATTTACGAAAAAGTGAATTCGAATTCACTTTTTTTGCTCATAAGACAAAATATTAATTTTTTATTAAGTTTTCAAAAAAAACGCAAAATAAATATTTTTTTCGTCATAGTATCTGCGCCGAGGCAGTGATGACCGAAAATAGGAAATAGGCTGACTGGAGAATCCTCGCCTGTATAACTTGGATTTCTTTTCATGAATATCTGTCAGGTCCGTTTTCAGGTGCATCTGCTGGCAAACAAAAATATTTTTTTATTCATATTAGTATTGCTGAAAAAACGATAACCGGAAAGCAGACAATAAACTGATCTTTTCAGCGTCAGGGTTTCTTTTTTTAAGAAATAATGCTCCAGCCCGTGAGCTGGATGTCTGTCGACCTTCGGTTTTCACAAATTTGTTTTTTATCCAAACGTATTTTAAACATATAAAAATCTTTCCGCAAGCATGAACGAAATTGCTGATAGCGAATGAAATTAGAAATAAGTAATAACGGTGAGTGGAGAAAATCGATATCCTCCGATAATTAACGTCTGTGCAATGCTGGCACACCTCTCAATACCGGATGTATCTAACAGTATTTGTATTAAACGGTATCCGAAAGAGCTATGCGGTCAAAGGCTTCGGAAGATGCTAAGGCACAAAAATGTGTATATATGAGATGTCACTCCTTTTAGCGGAGGGGCAGGAGCGTTTACCAAACACGCAAACCTGCCTGATGGGAAACGAGACATAATAACAACGTTAAGTGGTCGATCGAGCGGCAAGAAGTCGATGGGGTAGTGGAGAGAACAGTTCCGATCTTTCTGCTGTACCAAAGGGGTTGAAGCGGGCGCAAGACCTCAATAAGCCTAAGTGTGTAATCGCAGCGCATATGGTTAAATGTAGCGCTTGGAGGCAACTCGTCAATAGTGACGCGGAACCAGGACGGGATACACCCGTTACAGATTAGTATAATGCAGATGGAAACAGAGTAGTGTGAGGGGGGTTCCAATCGATTTCCGCTTTTACAGGGAATGAAGAGACCACACTACGCAGGTAATATATCTGCGGTATTATGCTGGCAGGGCTGCCTGCCACTATATCGGAACCATGGTGAGTGACCGACCGACGGTGGCGGAAGACATTCCGTAAGTCGTTCAAAAACGAACCGGGGCATAGAGATCCTCTAATCCAAAATCAAGGGGGAAAACTATGCCTCGGCTCGTTCATCTCCCTCTGGCTCTGGAAGGGGCCATCAAAGTTCATCTGATTTCAAAAATTCGTCATATTATCTACGAAACTTTATCCATTTCACAAAACTCAAGTTATTCACAAGGCTGGTTCATCAGTGATGTCGAAAACCCGTAGTACATCAGGAATCCTACAACACTTCTCTAATTCCTGTATTCCATCACCCAGCCCAGTCAGCTCCATAAGCTTCAGCACTTCCCCCCAGACAGCCAAGTAAAACCCAACCAGCAACCTCGACTCCTGAAAAAGTTGGAGAGGCCTGACGGGAGTACCAGGCTCTTTTTTTATGCCCCAAGCAGAACTGGTGTTCCCTACAGTATTATACAGGTCACTACTATTTTCAGACAGCACAAATAGACAGAGGAGCTCTCTGCCTTAAAAAAATTTCATCTATAAACCAATGCATTATGGATGTCGAACAGATTTCATGAGCAGCTATACCTGATAATCAGGAGCAAATCATTCGCTACGCAGCCCTACACCGAATAAATGTAGTTTATCAGTAAAAGGATGCACTCCTCCTGATACAAGCATGTACCCGCTTATTACTTTTCGCAGCTTCCGCAGAGAACTTATCTGGTTCATGATCCATAAGAGCATGGTATGTCATATTATGCAGGTTTCCAACCGCATCAGACTTTTTATTCCTGGATGGTAAGATGTCCTCAATCTTTCGATGAAAGGATTGATCGACAGGCTAATCATATGTCTGCTTCCGCGGATATTCAAAAATCTTCGGTCTCAAAATCTGGAATCTGCATCTTAGGTAATAATCTGATTGCTCTTATCCATATCCTGTTTTAAAAATCATACCAATACCTCCATTTTTTATTGATATTTCCAATATGATAAAAAAAATAATTCTTTTTCACCGTTTTCGTCATATTGCAAGCGCTGACAAAACACTATATCTTGTGTATGCCATTTGTAAAAGATGCACAATTTCCGTGCCAGATTTTGAGGCACACACAAGATATGGTATAATGAGCATATGAAAAATATTTTTAAAATTTTTTGGGAAAGTGAGGAAAACTGATGGAAATAATTACTGGAAAAATGAAGCATATCATCTTTCATAATGATGAGACAAACTACTATGTCCTCACTGTCGTTGCCGGGGATGAAGTATTTACGGCTACCGGCAGCTTCCATGGAATAGAAAAGAACGTAAAAACCGACTTTTACGGTGAATGGGTAGAACATCCAAAATTTGGCAGGCAGTTCTCCTGCGGATACTGGGAGAAGTCCAAACCGGTCAATACAGAAGATATTGTATCCTACCTTTCCGCCAAAACTGTTAAGGGGATCGGAAAGGTAACGGCGAAACGGATCGTAGATGCTTTTGGTGTGGATACATGGGATATCCTTGATAATCATATTGAAAGGCTTTTGGAGATCAAAGGGATCTCTCCTAAAAAACTGAAACGCATAAAAGACTCCTGGCAGGAGAACAGCATCCGCAGGATCGCTTTTGTGTTCCTGTTAAAATACGGGGTATCCTACAAACTCGCAGATAAGATCTACCGGACTTATGAGGAAAAGACGATCACGATCATGTCCGCTAACCCATACAAGGCTGCGGATGATGTGAAAGGCATCGGATTTCCCACTGCGGATGAGATTGCAGAGAAAATGGGGATCGAGAAAAACTCTCCTTTAAGGATAGAAAGCGGGATCAAGTACGCACTGGATCAGCTTGCCATGAAGGGACATGTTTTCGGTTACCGGGAGCAGGTCGTAACTGAAGCCATGGGAAAAGAAGTCCTTGACCTGCAGGACAAAAACCTTGTTTCCCTCACACTTTCGGATATGCTTGCCAAAAAAGACCTTGGATGCGAGATGGACTGTATCTACCTTCCGCAGCTTCTGAAAGCAGAAAACTACTGTGCTGAGAAATTAAAGAAACTGGCTTCTGTCCCCGCCGAAGACTACCTGTACCGCAGGATCTGGTATGAAAGACAGCGAAGCGGCAATCCGGATCTTTCCGTGGATGTATCCGGAATGGCAGAGGAACTGGGCATCCAGTATGACGATGTCCAGCTGTATGCGATCCGTACCGCAGCCGCCTCAAAGGGCATGGTGCTTACCGGAGGTCCAGGTACCGGAAAAACAACGGTCACCCAGGGGATCATAGAGGTGTTTAAAAAATTCAAGCTACGTATCCTTCTCGCTGCGCCTACAGGACGCGCTGCAAAGAGGGCTTCCGAATCCACAGGGATGGAAGCAAAAACGATCCACCGTCTGCTGGGCTACAGCGGCTCCGGGACTTTTGAACACAATGAGGAACACCCACTGGAGGGGGACGTCCTGATCATTGACGAAAGCTCCATGGTCGATCTCCGTCTGATGAACAGCCTGTTAAAGGCTGTTCCGGAAAATATGCGTCTGATACTGATCGGGGATATCAACCAGCTGCCTTCCGTTGGTCCGGGCACCGTTTTGAAGGATATCATCGACAGTGGGGTATTCCCGGTCGTCCGGCTGACGAAGATCTTTCGCCAGGCTGCAGAAAGCCACATCATTACCAATGCCCACAGGATCAATGACGGTCTCTTCCCGGTGATCGACGATTCGGATCCAAAAAATGATTTCTTTTTGGAAATGATGGACAAAAAAGGGGAAAAACTGGAAGCCTCAGAGATCGCAGAACGGACGGCGCAGGCCATTATAAAACATTTGACGGATACGATCCCAAATCAATACCATATCCAGCCCAAGGACATCCAGATTCTTGCCCCAATGAGGAACGGCAGTGCCGGAACAATAGCCCTGAACAAACTTGCCCAGGAAGCTTTAAACCCGGAAGGTCCGTCCATTGCATTTGAAGGATATTCATACAGGAAGGGAGACCGTGTCATGCAGACGAAGAACGACTATGAGAAAGGAGTATTTAATGGCGATATTGGGTATATCGTGGCAGTCAATTTAGAAAAAGAACTCCTGAAAGTCGAATTCCTTGATACGGACAAACAGGAAACGGATAGCAAATTCTGGCTGGATTATTGGGATATGGATGAGGAGGACGAAGAGGAGGATGAAGGAATAGGAGCCCATGGCCCAAACCCTTACGTGACTTATTCCCGGAACGACCTTGAAAACCTGGATCCTGCCTATGCGATCACGATCCATAAATCACAGGGTTCCGAGTTTCCTGCTGTGATCATGCCGTTTTTGAACAGCCACTTTGTCATGCTGGAAAGAAACCTCCTGTATACCGGCGTCACACGTGCAAAGAAATACCTGTTCCTGGAGGGACAGCGGAATGCGATATACAAAGCAGTAAAAACAATCTCCATGCTTTCAAGGAACTCTAATCTGAGGTCGAAGCTGCAGGGAGATTTTGGACAGATTTCCTTCTTTGGAGAAAATATGGGATTGTATTAAGGCCATCCGCGGATGGTCTTTTTTTTTGCGGTTTCTGCTCATATGTGGTAATATTCTCGTATGAAAACAACTGGCTTCCATATCATAGTATCCTGACTGTACATACGAAAGGAGAACAGATATGGCGATCGATAATTTTTGCGAAGGAAAGAATATGGAAGAATACGAAGTACTCAAAAAAGCTGCTGCGGAATTAAACGAGATCATGCATGCAGCCCACATCAATGCTTCCGACCGGGCAGTCTATGCCAGCGGAATGCTTCTGGCGATGCATGTGCTGACCCCGGATTCTCTGTACGCTACAGAGGATACCGCCAGCCACTATATATACAGGCATCTGATGGACTTCTTAAAAGACCAGCTTTCCCCAGAGATGTATCAGATGACAGCAAGAGAGTTTCAGGTACTGACATCTGATCCGGAAAGAGACAGATACCTTGACAAGCTACATAAGAGCTACACACAGTATATCTTTTGTTTCATCTACCAGAATATCTTCCGGCTCTCTGACGGAATGGATTCCATAGGGGAACTTTTCGGGGAGTTTCTGAAATATACGGTACAGATGGCAACGGAAAACGGCAAAGTACTGACTCCCTCCTACATCAGCCATCTCATGGCAAAATTGATCCATGTGAAAGATACAGACGAAGTATTGGATGTCTGCGCAGGCAGTGGAGGGATGCTGGTAGCTGCTTATGATGAAATGCGCTCCAGTAATCCGGGTATTCAGTTAAAGAAAGACCAGCTGCGGGGGATTGAGATCAATCCGCGGATGGCAGCCCTTGCAGTATCCAATATGATCCTCAGGGGAATCTCTGCGGAAGCAGTCGTCCTGGGCAACACATTTCTGTATTCGGAGAATAAGAAATATGATAAGCTCCTCATCAACCCGGATTTTACCTGCGAGGAAAACGGGCTCCCGTTCCTTTCTTATGGACTGGACATGTTAAAAGAAGGCGGGGAAGGTGCAGTGATCATCCAGGACAGTGCCGGAGGCGGCATGGCATCTGTATCAGCCAGAGAAATACTGGCACATCATACACTGCTGTGCAGTATCAAGATGCCAATAGACCTGTTTTCCCCCAATGCAAAGGTACAGACAAGCATCTACCTTTTCCGAGCCCATATTCCGCATGATTTCCAGAAAAACGTGCTGTTTGTTGATTTCCGCAATGACGGATGTAAGAGAACAAAACGCGGCTTTAAATATAGCAGGGATGTCTGGAGACTATACTCTGATCTGGTAAAAACCTGTAAAGAAAAGAGGGTGTATCCGGGGATCCCGGTCATCCTTGATCAGATCACAGATTCCGGATGTGACTGGAATTATGAATCACATTTAAAGATCGATGGAAAAGTAACAAAGAAAGATCTTTCCTCTGAGGTGGCAAATGCCCTGCTGGAGAAGATCAAAGACCTTCTCAAACCAGAGGGTGATGGGGAGATTTCTGCGGATAGGAAGCTGTTTTCCATAGAGGAGCTGTTTGAGGTACAGAACAGTATCTATTACCGCGGAGTGCCGGAAGCCGATCTGTATAATGCAGACGGAACAGTGCCGGTGATCACAAATACAGCCTTAAATAACGGGGTAAAAGGATACAGCAGACTAGAAGCCTGTAACAAAGGAAATGTGATCACGTTGAGTGATACCATCGGCGGCAGTCCTGTTTTCTACCAGGAAAAGGATTTCATCGGGTTTGCACACTTAAAGATGCTGATCCCCAAAAAGAATACACTGCCTGATTTTGACGGGCTTGTTGGAAGATATATCGCTGTTTCCATAAGGAAATCCATTTCCGGCAGATACAACTACACCACAAAACTGAACACTGGAAACATCCTGAGGACCAAGATCTCTCTTCCATGTAAGGATGGTCTGGTGGACACGGATTTCATCAGAAAGATTATGACAGAAGAGCAGAAGAGGAGTGCCGGTCTGGTGCTGGACTATCTGAGATCTTTTTCGGAACAATAATGACTACAGATGAGATTACAACTAATCAACATAAGGAGATATTTATGAAGAAAAAATCACGTTTAATGCTTTTGGTTTCATTCATATTCATGGTCTGTTTATCCGGCTGTGCAAAATGGCAGTCCGTCATCAATGACCTGCATGGTTCTTTGATAGGAAACAGCTATTCCATCTATACCTATGACAACTATGGCAGCCAGACACTCAAAACATCCGGGAATAAGATCAGTATTACCGGAAACAAGATTGAAACCACAAGCTTTGACAGTGAGGGAAAAACGATCACCGGCTATGATTTGTCTTCGGTCATCACCATCACCATTGATGGAAAAGAGATTGAAAACTGCGGGGATACCTGCATCTTTGTCCAGAAAGGACTGGAACCGGAAGTCGACTTTTCCCTGGAAGAGATCAGCAGCAATGGAGGAGGAAGCCCTGCATCCATTGCCCGTGTATTAAACAAATATAAGAATGATTTTGGTAAATCCCGTGTAGTGGTCATCAAATCCCAGTTAGGACAGCCCATAGCGGCTTTTTCCGGGGATGACGTATACTGGGAAGTTCCGGAAGACCTTCCAAAAATGACCAAACTCATGATTGACGGCAAAGCCTTGTATATCCATCGGGCAAATTACCAGATTGTCGATAAGGCTCTCCTGTAGCCTATTGTAATTACAGTTTTTTTTCGATATACTATATATAACAGAGTTGCCTGATGCCATACGGCATTGGGGACCAGGCTGAGACTCGGGCTCAGCCTTTTTTTTCTTTAAAACAGAGGTGATAATATGGTAAAGAAGTGCATTATCTGCGGAAAAGAATTTCAGGGTAAAAGTAACAGCTCTCGGTATTGTTCTGATGAATGCCGAAATACTCCTCTGTACACAGATGAGATAAATGGAGAACAGTACGGACATCTGACTGTCACAAATGCGTTCAGAAAAAAAAGTAAACTCTACGCTGTCTGCAAATGCAGCTGCGGAAATGTCTGTACAGTTCGGTATGACAGTTTATTATCCGGGAAACTATTTCCTGCGGATGCGTAAATAAAAAGAACCTTATACAACCTTTAGATCTGACAAGTAAAGCAAATAAATATGGATGCACCGCCATCAAGCAGTTAAAGAAGCATTCAGACAGTTATTTTGGGCTGTGTAAATGCAGCTGCGGAAAAGAGTTCGTCGTGCTTGCCAAAAACTTTCCAAAGGTAAAATCCTGCGGATGTGCTCAAGAGGAGGCAAGAAAAACCAATATGAAGAAAGCCAGTAAAGTATATCTTAATGGATGCGTAGAAAACACCTCTGTTTATTCTATCAAGCTAAAAAAGATGTTAAAGAATAACACCTCTGGCGTAAGAGGTGTAACATTTGATAAAGCTAGCCAAAAATGGAAAGCTCAAATTGTGTTTAAAGGAAGAAACTATTATCTTGGAAGATACATAAACAAGGAAGATTCCATAAGAGCCCGGAAAATGGCGGAGGAAGCCATGTTTGGCAATTTTCTTAAATGGTTTCAGGATACGTACCCAGATAGATGGAAAAGAATGACGAATACAGATTCTTTAAATATGAAATAACGGTATCAAAAACAATGGGGAAAGGTGCGGAAACTGAATCTTTTGATTCCACTAAGAAATAAAGAGACCCTTTTTGGAAGTATAGGATTAAAAAGAAACTTTAAACTATTCGTCAAACACTACTTTTACGAATAGATTAATATACCACATTTTATAATATTGTATATTTTGCTTTCTTTATAATTTTTCATATAAATTAATACGCATATCAAATGATGGTCATCCAGAACCATTTTTTTTCTTGTCAATATATGAATAACATTTCCCTGTCGAATTAAGGTTAAATCGACAAGTATTTTATAATAAATATATGCAATAAATGGAAAAGAAGCGAATTTTTCATCTATACGACAAACGCTGATTTTTCCAATAGATGTCTGAAATCAAAATAAAAAGACTGATTATACCAGTCTTTTTATTGTTTTCTTGTTTTGTTAATTTAATTGTACATAAAATAACAAATAATGTCAAGTGATATTTTCTCTGTTAACTGTTTAGTTTAAACTTGCTTTTTATAAGAAAATATAAAACAAAATAATTTTTCAGCTTTAGACAACCTACGGGTTTATTTTGCCGTATACAGCCACTATCAAAAGAGTCTGCTTTGGACAAAGTACCGTTAAAAGCTTAAATAAATAAGTAAAAATTTTTCAAGAAATTTCTATTTTTCTATTTAATATAAAGACTTCCCTCTACCGATGACGATTGCCATATCCGACATTTCCCAAATAAACCATAAACGCCACAATTACCATAACAATACCGATCACAACCATGATCAGAGTGCCTAGAAATGTTTTTAACATCCAATCAATAAACTTCATAAGCAGTGCCCACAGCAGGCTCAATCCGAAGCTTATTCCAAAATGGATTAATAGGGATTTGAAGATCTTTTCTTTTTTCTCTGTTATAATAAGGTTGAATTTAAAAATATAGTCCAATGAAATCTCTAAAAAAAAACGTCAATGTGTGATATTGTAGTACTGTGTTTCAGATGATCAATTGCTTGGATTTTAATGAGTTCATGACGCTTTCATATCGCGAAAAGTGAATTCGAATTCACAATTTTGTACTTCAAATAATATTATTCAAAATTATTTTTTATAAAAAAGCCCACTGCTTAGCAGGGGGCTTTGAAGGGAGTGACAGGCATCAAAACAAAGGCATTGTAAAATAGCCGTTGTCATCTGCCCTGGCGTCTAAAGGATCATCCACAAACACGCTAAGCGTGTGTCGCTTCATATCCTTGGACACCTTTTTAAAGTTGCTAACCACAGCTGCCGTTGACGGCATGCGGTATCCGTTATCTGTAAAGGTTCCGGACACAAGTACAGCCATCAGAGCTGTTTTCGCAAGCGCAGAATATTTACCCTTAGAAAGCGCAAGTCTCCTTGTCAGGCTAACAGCACCTTCAACTGTTTCGAGGTCTCGATTGTTTAAGTCGAAATCCATAACGGCTTCTTTTGCTTTTACAATTGCATTGTATTTTTTCTTAGATATTTTCTTCATGGTTAATCTCCTTTTCTCCATATCGTTTTTTTAAAGTTATAATCACTATGAAAAAAATAGAGAAAAATGGAAAATATGTCGAATGGCATTTGATGAAAAATAGATCTTCCGCGGCACTCTCTCCAAATGTCGCTAGAAATCTGGAGAGATACTGCGAAAGTACAGCAAAAAAGGAGTAGCGGTCAACACCGCTGTCTCAAATATGATGAAAAATTATTTTTGCACCTTTCCAAGAAGCAGATTGAGCATGGATTCTTTCCATTCCTGGTTGGCAATACAGAATCCGTCACAGTGATTCCGGAACATACACAAATCCATACAGATGATCTGCTCCGCGGCCTGAATCCGCAGCTGCTCATCCGAAGGAACTTCATACTCTCCCACTTTCCGAATTTCTACCGGGTACTTAAGCCCAAAGTCTATCATTTTTCCGCGGCTGGTTTTTAGGTATCGATAGACCTCGGCCTTAAAAGAGAGACAGTCCCCGACACGGTAGTTCTCAAAACCGGCAAGCGACATCCAGACATGGTCTTCCTTTCCGGAAAACCCATCTCCGTCTCCATAGAGGCCTTCTACAAAGATCCTTTCAAAACACAAAAGCTGTTTCTTTGTGTTGATACGCTTAATTCTTCCTTTAAAGGAAAAGAAATCAGCATCGTAATAGCATATCTCAAAGTATGTTCTTACTTTTTTTCCAGACTGCATCTGTAGATCCAGATACTCGTCATAAGACAGAGTATCTCCTCCGACCATGTCGTCTTTCCCACGTGGATCAAAATCAATCAGTCCCCATTCTGTATTGGCAAGCAGTTTCTTTCCCCAGAATTCTTTCTTAAATTTCTGCCACTTCTCATTTTTGAGGCACTCTTCCTTATTTCCTTTGTTCATTTTGTTTTTTCTCCTTTTTGTATAAGTACAGTCCTTTGACTGCCTGACATATACAAAAGATATGGTATGAACAAATGAGATGTTAGTTTTTGTATGGAGTATCGTTCACTATTGATAGCACTTTTCATTATACAGGAATGAGGCGGTAATCGCAAACACAATCCGCAATACAAAATGATATTCTTTTTTCTGGATGTTTCTGTGATATACTTATACGCGGTCGTATCAGACCGGAAAGGAAATATTATGTTACAAAAATTATATGTTTTTTTCAGGAAAGAAACCGTTTTGTCAATTGCAGTGATCCTGGCGCTTCTTTCTATGTTCTGGGTCAGACCGGATAAGGCTTATTTTACTTATATCGATCAGGCTCCTCTTCTGTTTGATGGCAATTGTAGCTGGTTTGAAGACTGTTGGTGTTTTTGATATACTTGCCCAAAAATTGCTGATGGGAACATCGGGAACTGTGGGTGTGATCAGGCTGTTGGTACTCTTATATTTCTTCCTGTCAATGGTGATCACCAATGATGTGGCATTGATTACTTTTGCTCCTCTTGCACTGATCATTGTGCATAAACTGCCAAAGGAACTGGCCAATTACTGGCTTCTTAAAATAGTAGCCATGCAGAAATCGCTGCTAATCTCGGAAGCATGCTCACACCAATCGGAAATCCGCAGAACCTT
>OGDF01001427.1_pt1 | contig 35317 bp, 31 predicted proteins | sample 1570141 | NCBI WGS metagenome assembly OGDF01 (sample SAMEA4370581, study PRJEB24528) | human gut metagenome
GCGCATCCTGACCGAGCCGAAGAACGCTTTGGTCAAGCAGTATCAGAAGCTGCTGGAATACGACGACGTGAAGCTGGTCTTCACCCCCGGCGCCCTGGAGGCCGTGGCGGACAAGTCCGTCGAGCGCGGCATCGGCGCCAGAGGGCTGCGGGCCGTGCTGGAGGGCGTCATGACCCAGGTCATGTATGACATCCCCTCCGACGGCACCATCACCGAGGTGGACATCACCCCGGAGAGCGTGAAGGACGGCCAGCCCCCCCAGATCATCCGGGACCCGGAACGGCCGCCCCGCCACAAGCTGGGCGCTGCGGCTTTGCAGGCCCAGAGCGGTGGCCTGGCCCACCAGGACAGCGTCGGCTGACCCAGACCCAACAACCGAAACGACACAGCAGGGCGGAGGGGGAAACTTCTCCGCCCTCTTGCCATAGTTTCCGGCCCTTTTGTTTTTGGAACAAAACAGGCCGGACCCCGCAGCGCTTGCTGCCGGAAAGGAAGTGAATCCCTATGTCTGAAGAAGCAAAGAACGAAACACCGTTTTACGACCCGGACCCCATCACGATGCCCGTCCTGGCCCTGCGGGGCCTGGTGGTCTACCCCAAGATGATGGTCCACTTTGACGTGGGCCGGGAGGCCTCGGTGAAGGCGGTGGAGGAGGCCATGTCCACCAACAGCCCCGTCTTCCTGGTGGCCCAGAAGGACATCCGGGTGGAGGAGCCGGAGAAAAAGGATCTTTTCTCCGCGGGCACCATCGCCCAGGTGCGCCAGATCCTGCGCCTGCCCGGTAAGACCGTCCGGGTCATGGTGGAGGGCCAGCGCCGGGCCGTCCTGCGGACCATGACCCAGACCGAGCCTTATCTGGAGGGCAAGATCGTCCCCGTGGAGGAGGAGAAGGTCCACATCGAGGGAAAGCCCAACTCCCTGCGGGCCGAGGCGGTGATCCGCCGGGCCTATGAGCTCTTCGACCGCTACACGGAGCTGTCCCCCAAAAACGCGACCACCGAGATGCTGATGAACATCATGTCCAGCGAGGACCCCGGCTATATTGCGGACTTCATCGCCCAGAACGTCTCCATGCGGGTGCTGGACAAGCAGTCCATCCTGGAGGACCAGCGCCCGGTGAACCGGCTCAACCGCATGAACCGGCTGCTCCACCGGGAGGTGGAGATCCTGGAGATGGAGCAGAACATCCAGCGCCAGGTCCAGGAGAATATGTCCCAGAACCAGAAGGACGCCTTCCTGCGGGAGCAGGTACGGGTGATCCAGGAAGAGCTGGGGGAGGACGGCGACAACGAGATCGCCGCCTACCGCCGCCAGATCGCGGACGCCCGCCTGCCCGAAGAGGTGGAGGAGAAGCTGCTGAAAGAGGTCATGCACCTGGAAAAGCAGCCCTACGGCTCCGCCGAGGCCTCTGTCCTGCGCAACTACCTGGACGTGTGCTTGGAGCTGCCCTGGACCAAGACATCCAAGGAGCGGGCCAGCGTCGCAGCCGCCCGTAAGATCTTGGATGCGGACCACTTTGGCCTGGAAAAGGTCAAGGAGCGCATCCTGGAGTTTGTGGCTGTGAAGCAGCTGGCCCCCCATTTGAAGGGGCAGATCATCTGCCTGGTTGGCCCTCCCGGCGTGGGCAAGACCTCCATCGGCATGTCCATGGCCAGGGCCTTGAATCGGAAGCTGGCCCGCATCTCCTTGGGCGGTGTCCACGACGAGGCCGACATCCGGGGCCACCGGAAGACTTACGTCGGGGCCATGCCCGGCCGCATCATCAACGCCGTGCGCCAGGCGGGCACGAGAAACCCGCTGATCTTGCTGGACGAGATCGACAAGATGGGCAGCGACATGCGGGGCGACCCCGCCTCCGCACTGCTGGAGGTGCTGGACGCAGAGCAGAACGCCACCTTCCGGGACCATTTCGTGGAGCTGCCCTTTGACCTGTCCGATGTGCTGTTTATCACGACGGCCAACACCACCTCGACCATCCCGCGCCCCCTGCTGGACCGGATGGAGGTCATCGAGCTGCCCAGCTACACCGACGAGGAAAAATTGCAGATCGCCAAGAGCTACCTGCTGCCCAAGCAGCTCAAGCGCCACGGCCTGAAGAAGAGCCAGGTGCGGATGACCGACGCGGCCATCCGGGAGACCATCGTCTCCTACACCCGTGAGTCCGGCGTCCGTGTGCTGGAGCGGGAGATTGGGGCCTTGTGCCGAAAAGCTGCCATGGGCATCGTCTCCGAGGAGTACAAGCAGGCCCATGTGACCGGGGACAACCTGGAAAAATTCCTGGGTACCCGGAAGTATCACCCGGAGAAGAACGGCCTGGAGAATCAGGTGGGCCTGGTCAACGGCCTGGCCTGGACCGCCGTGGGCGGGACTCTGCTGGAGGCCGAGGCCAACGTGGTCCCCGGTTCCGGCAAGGTGGAGCTCACCGGCAACCTGGGCAACGTGATGAAGGAGTCTGCACGGGCGGCCTTCACCTATATCCGCAGCCGGGCGGCCCAGCTGGGGATCGACACGGACTTCTACAAGGAAAAGGACATCCACATCCACTTCCCGGAGGGCGCAGTGCCCAAGGACGGCCCCTCCGCCGGCGTGACCATCACCACGGCCATGGTCTCCGCCCTCACCGGCATCCCCGTCCGGGGTGACGTGGCCATGACCGGAGAAGTGACCCTGCGGGGCCGGGTGCTGCCCATCGGCGGCCTGCGGGAGAAGTCCATGGCGGCGCTCCGCAACGGCATCCACACAGTCCTCATTCCCCAGGACAACGAGGCCGACCTGGAAGAGATCGACCAGACCGTCCGCAGTGCCCTGCACTTTATCCCGGTCTCTCACGTGGACCAGGTGCTGGCCCACGCCTTGGAGCATCCGCCTCTGGCCCAGGCCGAGCAGGGGGAGGACCTGACCGCCACACCCACGGAAGCTGCCCCGGCGCAGACCGCCGTGACCCAGGCGTAAGGGAGGAACATGACCATGCGCGTGAACACACAGAACGCGGAGTTCATCCGCTCCGCCGCCAAAATATCCGACTGCCCGCGGGACCGGCTGCCGCAGATCGCCTTTGCCGGGCGGTCCAACGTGGGCAAGTCCTCGGTCATCAACCGCATTTTGAACCGGAAAAACCTGGCTCGCGTCGGCTCCGCCCCCGGCAAGACCACCCACATCAACTACTTCCTCATCGACAAGAAGGTCTACCTGGTGGACCTGCCCGGCTATGGCTATGCCAAGGTCTCCAAGCAGGAGCGGGCCCGGTGGGGAAAGCTCATTGAGCAGTGGTTTGCCGACACGTCCCTCATGACCTTGGGCGTGCTCATCGTGGACCTGCGCCACAAGCCCACCGCCGACGACTGCGTCATGGCCCAGTGGTTCAAGAACGCCGGCTGCCCCTTCGTGGTCGTGGCCAACAAGCACGACAAGATCAAAAAGAGCGAGTGGGCGCCAAATTTATCCCGCATCCGCGAGACGCTGGAGCTGGACGAGGACACCCCTGTGATCTCCTTCTCTGCCGAGAAGGGCCAGGGGAAAGAGGAACTGCTGCAGGTCATTTTCGACCACGTCACCGGCGGCGAGGCGGAAGCCCGTTAAAAACGATCGCAAAAACCCGGCTCTGCCGGAGAGAGGAACAAGCAAATGAAACGTACCTGGGGTCTCTTCCTCTACGCCGTCTTAGCCGGGTTTTCCATCGGCATCGGCGGCACGGTCTTCCTGCGGCTGAAGGACGCCTTTCCGGGCGGCAACGTCGTGGGAGCGCTGCTGTTTACCATCGGCCTGTTTACCGTGTGTACCAGGGGCTACGCCCTGTTTACGGGGAAGTCCTGCTATCTCTTTGACAATCCCTGGCCCGCTTACCTTGGGGACTTAGCCGTCTTCTGGGTGGGCAACCTGCTGGGGGCCATGCTCATCGCCTGGCTGGAGAGCCTGACCGGCCTGGTGGGCGCAGAATCCGGCATCAACGTCACCGCCGCCGCTTTGGTGGGCGGAAAGATGAGCGCCACCTACCTGGGCCTTTTCGTCCTGGGGATCCTGTGCAACATCTGCATCTTCATCGCCGTGAACGGCTATGCCAAGAATCCCCATGAGGTGGGGAAGTACCTGGCGCTGTTTCTGGGTGTGTCCGTCTTTATCCTGTGCGGCACGGAGCATAGTGTGGCGGATATGTACTACTGGTCCATTTCCGGCGTCCTGTATGACCAGCCGGGGGAATCGTTCCTTCGCATTTTGGTCATCTCCTTGGGCAACATGGTGGGGGGCGTGTTCTTCCCGCTGCTGGAAAAGTGGAAGGCCAAATTGGATGGAGCAGAGGCTGCCTGAATCTGATTTTTTAAAACATAGCAAGACCCGCCGAACCTGGGAATGTTCGGCGGGTCTTGTGTCTTATGGGGAGAAAAGAAGTCAGAGAATGAAATGGGAGTGTTCTCAGGCTTCGATCTCGCGGATCAGGTTGACCATCTCCACGGCGCTCAGGGCACAGTCATAGCCCTTGTTGCCGGCCTTGGTGCCGGCACGCTCGATGGCCTGCTCGATGGTGTCGGTGGTCAGGACGCCGAAGAGAACGGGGATCTGAGCCTGGAGGGAGACGGTGGCAATGCCCTTGGAGACCTCGGCGCAGACGTAGTCATAGTGGCTGGTGCTGCCGCGGATGACGGCACCCAGGCAGATGACGGCGTCGTACTTGCCGCTGTTCGCCAGCTTGGCAGCCACCAGGGGGATCTCAAATGCGCCGGGTACCCAGGCCAGGTGGATGTCGGCCTCCTGGACGCCGTGGCGGCTCAGGCCGTCCATGGCGCCGCCGATGAGCTTCGAGGTGATGAATTCGTTGAACCGGGCGGCAACGATGGCCACCTTGATGTTGCTGGCTACCAGGCTTCCTTCAAAAGTCTTCATGGGAATTGTCCTCCTTATATCATACGTCAGATCGTTTTTTTTGGTTTATGGATAGGGATGGGGTAACTTCTTAGTAGTTCAGGATGTGACCCATCTTGTTCTGCTTGGTCTGGAGATAGAACAGGTCGTGGGTGGTGGCGGGCATCTGGATGGGCACGCGCTCCTTGATCTCCATGCCGAAGTCGGCCAGCTGGTAGACCTTATCGGGGTTGTTGGTCAGCAGGCGCAGGGTCTTGGCGCCCAGGTCCCGGAGGATCTGTGCCCCGATGTAATACTCCCGCAGGTCCCCGGCAAAGCCCAGGGCCAGGTTGGCCTCCAGGGTGTCCATGCCCTCGTCCTGAAGGGCGTAGGCGCGGAGCTTGTTGATGAGACCGATGCCACGGCCCTCTTGCCGCATGTACAGCAGGATGCCCCGGCCCTCAGCCTCGATCTGGCTCATGGCGGCGGCCAGCTGCTGGCCGCAGTCGCAGCGCAGGGAGCCGAAGGTGTCGCCGGTGAGGCACTCGGAGTGGACGCGGCAGAGGATGTCCTGCCCGTCGCCGATGTCGCCCTTCACGAGGGCAACGTGGTGCTGGCCGTTGAGCTTGTTCACATAGCCGTAGGCCATGAAGTCACCGTACTTGGTGGGCATCTTGGTCACGGTGACGCGGTCCACCAGGACCTCGTGACGCTTCCGATAGGCCTGCAGGTCCCGGATGGTGATGAACTTGAGGCCCCACTCCTGGGACATTTTTTGCAGCTCGGAGGCCCGCATCATGGTGCCGTCTTCCCGCATGATCTCGCAGCACAGACCGACTTCCTTCAGGCCGGCCAGACGCATGAGGTCTACCGTGGCCTCGGTGTGGCCGTTGCGCTCCAGGACGCCGTGCTCCTTGGCCAGCAGGGGGAACATGTGGCCGGGGCGGCGGAAGTCCTCCGGCTTGGCGTCGGGGTCCACGCACTTCATGGCGGTGATGGAGCGCTCGGCGGCGGAGATGCCGGTGGTGGTGTCCACATGGTCGATGGAGACGGTGAAGGCCGTCTCATGGTTGTCCGTGTTGCGGGTGACCATCTGGGGGAACTGGAGCTTCCGGACGTATTCCAGGGACATGGGCATACAGATGAGACCCTTGGCGTGGGTGGCCATGAAGTTCACGTTTTCGGTGGTGGCAAACTCGGCTGCGCAGATGAGGTCGCCCTCGTTTTCCCGGTCGGGGTCGTCGGTGCAGAGGATCATGCGTCCCTGGCGCAGGTCTTCCAGAGCTTCTTCGATGGTGTTGTACTGAAACATAGTAGGGTGCTCCTTTCGATGGTCAATAGCCGTAGCGGGTGAGAAATTCTTTGGTGATGCCGGAGGACTGCTTCGGCGCGGGGGCCGCTTCCTCCTGGGGGAAGTGGAGGAGTTTCTCCACGTATTTTCCGATGATGTCCGTTTCGAGATTCACAATGTCGCCGGGCTTCCGGTCGGCCAGGACCGTGACGGAAACGGTGTGGGGGATGGCGGAGATGGCAAAGCTCTGGCTGTCCACACGGGCCACGGTGAGGCTGATGCCGTCGATGGTGATGGAGCCTTTTTCCACCACATACTTGAGGACCTCCGGCCCGGCGGCGATGGTGTACCAGATGGCGTTGTCGTCTTTTTCGATGCGCTGGACGGTACCGACCCCATCCACGTGCCCGGCCACGATGTGTCCGCCGAAGCGGCCGTTGGCGGCCATGGCTCGCTCCAGATTGACCCGGTGGCCGGGGCGGAGGGAGGCCAGGGAGGAACGGTTCAGCGTTTCGTGCATCACGTCGGCGGTGAAGCCGGTGGGGGAGAAGGAGGTGGCGGTGAGGCAGACGCCGTTGACGGCGATGCTGTCGCCCAGATGAATGTCCTCCAGCACGACCTTGGCCTGAATTTCCAGGATCGCGCTGTGGGCGCCTTTGCGGATGGACTTGAGTACGCCCATTTCTTCCACGATGCCGGTAAACATTTAGGGCGTCACCTCGCTTTCTACTTCGCTTTCGATCAAGATGTCCTGACCCAGCCGGGTGAGGGCGGGGGACTTGAGGATCAGAGCTTGGTCGGGGTGGGCAAAGCCCTGCCCCCCGACGGGGGACTTGGCGGTCTTGCCGCCCAGAATTTTCGGGGCGATATACGCCTGGACTTTATGGACCAGGCCCGCCTCCACGGCGGCCCAGTGGAGCGCCGCTCCGCCCTCTAAGAGGACGCTGTCGACACCCATCTTGCCCAGCAGGGCCATGAGAGCGTCTAAGTCCACGTGGCCGCTGCGCTCCGGGACGGGAAGGATGTTGCAGCCCAGGTCCCGGTAGGGGGCCAGGCGCAGCTCCTGGGTGACGCAGGTGGCCAGGTAGGTTGGGACCTCTTTGGCGGTCTGCACGACTTGGGCGGAGAGGGGGGTGCGCAGGTGCGAGTCACAGATGATCCGCAGGGGATTTCTGCCGCCCTCGATGCGGCAGGTGAGCTGGGGGTCGTCTGCGAGGACCGTATCGACGCCCACCATGATGGAGCGGAAGCGGCTGCGCTGGGTGTGGACGTGGTGGCGGGCTTCCTCGCCGGTGATCCACTGGGAGGCCCCGGTGTAGGCGGCCAGCTTGCCGTCCAGGGTCATGGCGTATTTCAGCACGACGTAGGGGCGGCCGGTCTGGATGTAATGGAAAAAGACATCGTTGAGGGCTTTGCACTCGGCGTCCAAGACGCCCTCGGTCACGGCGACGCCGTGGCTGCGTAAGATGTCCAGGCCCTTTCCGGCGACCAGAGGGTTGGGGTCCCCGGAGCCGACGACCACGCGGGTGATGCCTGCTTCTAAGATCGCGTCGGTGCAGGGCGGCTGACGGCCGTGGTGGCAGCAGGGCTCCAGCGTTACGTAGATGGTGGCCCCGGCGGGGTCCCCTTGGCAGTTGGCCAAGGCGGCTCGCTCGGCGTGAAGGTCGCCGCATTTGGCGTGGTACCCCTGGCCGATCACTTGGCCATCCTTCACGATGACCGCCCCCACCATGGGGTTGGGGCTGGTCCAGCCCGCGCCCTTGCGGGCCAGGTCGAGGGCCAAGGCCATATACTGTTCGTCTGTTGTTCGTGCTGTCATGGCTGCGCCACCTCCGAGAGAAAAGAAAAAAACACGCGCTGGGTTTTGACCTCCAGTGCGTGTTTTGAGCGTGCTCTATAAGACCCACAGAGCAGCCTGCCCAGCTTCTATTTGCCGACAAAAAACTCTGAAATGAAAAATCATCCCAGAGCAATCCACGACAAACAGAGGGGACAGCCTTCCCCGTGTTTCGTCACATCTTCTTCCATCCAGACTATCACTGTCGGTTTTGGAATCACACCAAATCCTGCCTTGCGGCTCGCGGACTGTACCGCCGATCGGGAATTGCACCCTGCCCTGAAGATCGCTGTTCACTTGTCTGCTAACACGTTACTCCCGCGAAGGGGGATTTGTCAAGCCTCTTGTGGTGGAAATTCGTGATTTTATCGAAAACGCACAATGGTTAGGGGCGGCTAAATGAGGCGGATTAGGCGATATGACAACAGGAAGGCAGTCCGACCGCCGATCCTTTTTTCGGAGCAGGAAGAAATTGTAAGCCGTCGCTTTTTTGAAAAAGTTGCGCCCAACCCCTTTGCAAACCGGCCCAGTTATAGTAAAATAACACCAAGAGAATGTCCGTTGGCCAGCAAGGCACGGGCGAGGAAGGAGGCCCGCTCCCGCCGGGGCGGGGAGATACCAATGGAAAAACCGAGCTATCAGCGTATCTTATTGAAAATCAGTGGAGAGGGTCTGGCCGGCGAGCCGGGCCGGGGCATCGACTTTGCCTTCGTCCGGGAGGTGGGCCAGGTCATCAAGGCCTGCGTGGCCCAGGGGGTCCAGGTGGGCCTGGTCATCGGCGGCGGCAACTTCTGGCGCGGCGCCAAGGACGGGGGCGGCAACATGGAGCGCACCCGCGCCGACCAGATGGGGATGCTCGCCACCGTCATCAACAGCCTGGCCGTCCAGGACGTGCTGGAGCAGATCGGCCAGCCCGCCAGGGTGCTCACGTCCATCCCCATGGGCCCTGTGGGGCAGATCACCTCCCGCGCCGCCGCTGAGGAGCATTTTGCCGCGGGCCGCGTGGTCATTTTTGCCGGGGGCACCGGCAACCCCTATTTCTCCACCGACACGGCGGCGGTGCTGCGGGCGGCGGAGATCCAGGCCGACATGATCCTGCTGGCCAAAAACATCGACGGCGTGTACAGCGCCGACCCCAAGAAGGACCCCAACGCCGTCAAGTACGACTCGATCACCTACGATCAGGTCCTGGCCGACCACTTGCAGGTGATGGACCTGACGGCGACATCCCTGGCCCTGGAGCATCACATCCCCGTGATGATCTTTGCCCTGGCCGACCCCCAGAACATCCAGCGGGCTGTGATGGGAGAGAAGATCGGCACCATTGTTGAGGAGGAGAAAAAATGATCAAAGAAATGTATCAGGAGTATGAGCACAAGATGAAGAAGACCGTGGAGGTCGTCATCAGCGACTTTGGCGGCGTCCGCGCCGGCCGCGCCAACGCCTCCGTGCTGGATAAAATTTCCGTGGAGTATTACGGCACCGAGACCCCCATCAACCAGGTGGCCTCCATCTCCGCCCCCGATCCCCGCACCCTGGTCATCCAGCCCTGGGACGGCACCCTGCTCAAGGCCATTGAGAAGGCGCTGCTGATCTCTGAGCTGGGCATCAACCCCCAGAACGACGGTAAGGTCATTCGTCTGGTCTTCCCCCAGCTGACGGAGGAGCGCCGTAAGGAGCTGACCAAGCAGGTGAAGAAGTACGGCGAGGGCGGCAAGGTCGCCATCCGCAACATCCGCCGGGACGCCATGGAAAAGTTCAAGGCCATGAAGAAGAAGTCTGAGATCACCGAGGACGACCTGAAGGAGTGCGAGGAGACCATGCAGAAGATGACCGACAAGCGCTGCAAGGAGATCGACGAGCTGACCGCCAAGAAGGAAGCCGAACTGATGGCCGTGTAAGCTGCGTTTTTGCACGCAGATGCAAGGCAGTCAGACAACGAGTAAGGATAAAAAGAAACAATAAGCTTATGGCATTTTGGAATCGAAAAAAGACGGACTCGCAGCCGGGGACAGGGGAGGGGCTGGACCTCTCCCGTCTGCCCCGGCATGTGGGCATTATCATGGACGGCAACGGCCGCTGGGCCAAAAAGCGTGGCCTGCCCCGCACGGCCGGTCACGCTGCCGGGGCGGAGAGCTTCCGCACCATCGCCTATTACTGCAAGGACTTGGGCATCCCGTACCTCACGGTCTACGCCTTCTCCACGGAGAACTGGAAGCGGCCGATGGAGGAGGTCTCCGCCATCATGGACCTCTTGCAGAACTATCTGCTGGAGGCCTTGGAGAAAATGGAACGGGACGGCTTCCGCGTCCACTTCTTCGGTGATTTGGAGGGCCTGCCCCCCAAGCTGCGGGACCTCTGCCTGCGGACCCTGGAAGAGGGCGACGCCCTGGACGGCACCCGCTTTCAGGTCAACGTCTGCTTGAACTACGGCGGCCGGGATGAGATCCTCCGGGCGGCCAAGGCCTGGGCCGCCGACGTGCAGGCGGGCCGCCAGACCCCGGAGGCGCTGACGGACGAGCTCTTCTCCCGCTACCTGGACAGCCGGGGCGTGCCGGACCCGGACCTGATCATCCGGCCCAGCGGCGAGCTTCGCCTGTCCAACTTCCTGCCGTGGCAGTCGGCCTATGCGGAGTTTTATTTTACCGATGTGCTGTGGCCCGATTTTGGTCCTGCCGTGCTGGACCAGGCGCTGATCGACTATCAGCGGCGTCAGCGCAGATTTGGAGGCGTGTAAACCGTGAAAAATCGTATCCTCGTGGCCTGTGTGGGCGTGCCCATCATTTTGGTGGTGCTGTTCGTTCTGCCGGCCCCTGTCACCCCGGCGCTCATTGCCGTGCTGTCTGCCATCGGCACCTATGAGGCCCTCCATGCCATCGGCATGAACCACCCCCGCATCTCCCTGTACACGGCCATCATCGCCTTGGCCATTCCCTTTTGGGTCTACTTTGGGGAGCCTCGGCGGATCGGCCTGCTGGTGCTTCTCATCTACCTGGTGGCGGTGTTTGCCGAGGCCTTTGCCAGCCACCTGCGGGTAAAGATCGACAAAGTAGGCGCGGGCTTTTTCTTTGCCTTCGTCATCTCCTACTGCCTCTCCTCCGTGGTGCGGGTGGGGGCCTTGGAGCTGCGGACGAGCTATATCTTCCTGCCCATCCTGCTCCCCTTCGTGGTGGATGCGGGCGCGATGATTTCCGGCATGTTTTTAGGGAAGCACCAGATGGTGCCGCATCTCTCCCCGAAGAAAACGTGGGAGGGGTCCATCGGCGGACTCATCACAGGTGTTGTCATTGCCATTGTCTATGGCATCGTCTTCCACTTCATCACGAAGGTGGAGGTCAACTATTACTTCCTGGCCGTGTACGGCATTCTGGGCGGCGTCATCACCGAGGTGGGCGACCTGGCCTTTTCCTATGTCAAGCGCAACCGGAAGATCAAGGACTTTGGTCACATCTTCCCCGGTCACGGCGGCGTGCTGGACCGCTTCGACAGCGTGATCTTCTGCGCCCCGCTCATCGAGCTGCTCATCGGCTGGCTGCCTGCGTTTAAGTGAGGTTTTACCCTATGATGACAAAAACCCTGTCTGTATTGGGGTCCACCGGCTCCATTGGTACACAGACCTTAGAGGTGGCCGCGTCCTGCGGCCACCGGGTGGCGGCCCTCACCGCCCACCACAACATCGACCTGCTGGAACAGCAGGCCAGAGCGTTTCATCCCATCCTGGCAGCGGCTGCGGACCCCACCGCCGCCGCTGCTTTGGCATCCCGGCTGTCTGACACGGACATTCAGGTCCTGGGCGGGGAGGCGGGCGTTTTAGCCGCCGCGGCCCTGCCCCAGGCGGACACCGTCGTGACGGCGGTGGTGGGCATTGCGGGGCTGGCCCCGACCCTTGCCGCCATCGACGGCGGCAAGCGCATCGCCCTGGCCAACAAGGAGACGATGGTCTGCGCCGGCCCCTTGGTCACGGCGCGGGCCACGGAGAAGGGGGCGGAGATCGTCCCGGTGGATTCCGAGCACTCCGCCATTTTCCAGTGCTTGCAGGGAAGCTGCCGCCCGGAGCTCAAGCGCATCCTGCTGACCGCCTCCGGCGGGCCGTTCTTCGGAAAGACACGGGCGGAGCTGGAAGGCGTGACCCCGGCTGACGCCCTCAAGCACCCCAACTGGTCCATGGGCGCAAAAGTCACCATCGACTCGGCGACCCTGATGAACAAGGGCTTGGAGCTGTTGGAAGCGATGTCCCTCTTCGCCGTGCCCCCGGAGCAGATCACCATCCTGGTCCACCGGGAGAGCATAGTCCACTCCGCCGTGGAATACTGTGACAACAGCGTGATCGCCCAGCTGGGTGCCCCGGATATGCGCCTGCCCATTCAATATGCCCTTTCCTGGCCGGACCGGGTGCCGGGCCCTGCCGATCCACTGGATCTTTTCACCGCCGGGCATCTGACCTTTGCCCAGCCGGACCTGGAGACATTCCGCTGCCTGGCCCTGGCCATTCGCGCGGCGAAGGAGGGGGGCACGGCCCCGGCCATTCTGAACGGAGCCAATGAGGTCGCCGTGGCCCGCTTCCTGGCGGGGGAGATCGGATTTTTGGACATTGCCCGCGTGGTGGAGCACGCCCTGGACACCGTGCCCAGAGCGCCCCTGACCCTGGAGGCCGTGTATACGGCGGACCGGGCTGCCCGCGCGGCGGCGGAGGAAGCCTGCCGGTAAACCGAGACACGGAAAAAACGAGGTGTTGTTTTGCTCTATATCATCGTTGGCATCCTGCTCTTCGGGCTGCTCATCGCCGTCCATGAGTGGGGCCATTTCATCACCGCCAAGCTCTTGGGGGTCAAGGTCAATGAGTTTGCCATCGGCATGGGGCCTGCCCTTGTGTCCTTTCAGCGGGGGGAGACGCAGTATTCCCTCCGCCTGCTCCCCGTGGGCGGCTACTGCGCCATGGAGGGCGAGGACGAGACAAACGACGATCCCCGCGCCTTTTCCAGCAAGGCCCCCTGGCGGCGGTTCATCATTTTGGCGGCGGGGTCCTTTATGAACTTCGTGGCGGGGTTTCTGCTGGTAGCCCTGCTGTTTACGGCGGCGGGGAGCTATGCCGTGCCCGTCATCCGGGAGTTTGCCGAGGGCTTTTCCTGCGCTGGGGCAGACGGCCTGCAAGTGGGGGACCGGATCCTGTCCATCAACGGCCATACAATTTCCGTCTATCAGGACGTCTCCACCCAGCTGGCTTCCGCCAGCGGGGAGACGCTGGACCTGGTGGTCGAGCGGGACGGGGAACCCGTTGTGTTAAACGACCTGCCCCTGACGCCCAAGGACTACACGGTGGACGGCCAGACCGTGACCATGTACGGCATCTATTTTGACAAGGAACAGGCCACCGCCTCCGGCGTGCTGGTCCAGAGCTGGAAGACCTGCGGCTATTTTGCCAGGGCCGTCTGGTCGGGCCTGGCCATGCTGGTGACGGGGCAGGTGGGCCTGCACGATATGTCCGGCCCCGTGGGCATCGTCTCCTACCTGGGTCAGGCGGGGAGCCAGGGCGGCAGTGTAGCCGCCGGGATGCAGAACGTGTGCTATATCATCGCCCTCATCGCCGTGAACCTGGCCATTATGAACCTCCTGCCCCTGCCTGCCCTGGATGGCGGGCGCATCTTCCTGCTGATCGTGGGGGAGGTGTGGCGGCTGCTCTCTGGGCGGAGACTGGACCCGAAGTATGAGGCCTGGATCCATGGGGCGGGCTTTGCCCTGCTGCTTTTGCTGATGGTCGTGGTGACCTTCAGCGATATTTGGAAGTTGGTGACGTAAGACATGACGAAACAGATTTTAGTCGGGGGCGTGCCCGTGGGCGGGGGCGCTCCTGTGACCATCCAATCCATGACGAACACCCCCACCAGTGACGTAGAGGCGACCGTGGCCCAAATTCGCCGCTTGGCTGCGGCGGGGTGCCAGATCGTCCGGGTGGCTGTGCCGGACATGGCGGCGGCCAAGGCCGTGGGGGCCATCAAGGAACAGATCGACCTGCCTTTGGTGGTGGATATCCACTTTGACTATCGTCTGGCGCTGGAGTGCATCGAGGCCGGGGCGGATAAGGTCCGCATCAACCCCGGCAACATCGGCGGGGAAGACCGGGTGAAGGCCGTGGCCATGGCCTGCGCCCGGAAACATATCCCCATCCGCATCGGGGTCAACGGCGGGTCCCTGGAAAAGCCTCTGCTGGCGAAATACGGCGGTGTGACGCCCCAGGCTCTGGTGGATTCTGCCTTTGGGCACATCGCCCTGCTCAACCGCTATGACTTTGACGACATTTGCGTCTCGCTGAAATCCTCCTCGGTGCCCATTGCCATGCAGGCCTATCAGCTCATGCACGAGCAGTCCTGCTACCCCCTGCACCTGGGCGTGACCGAGGCGGGGACCACCCACATGGGGACGCTGAAATCCGCCGCCGGCATCGGCGGCCTGCTGGCCCTGGGCATTGGAGACACCCTGCGGGTGACGCTGACGGCAGACCCTGTGGAGGAGATTTACGCCGCCCGCGATATTCTGAAAGCCATCGGCCTGCGGAAAGAGGGGCCGGACTTGGTGGCCTGCCCCACCTGTGGGCGGACGAAGATCGACCTCATCCCCCTGGCCCAGGCGGTGGAGGAGCGCCTGAAAACCGTGACAAAGCCCATCACCGTGGCCGTCATGGGCTGCCCTGTGAATGGCCCCGGCGAGGCATCCGCCGCTGACGTGGGCATTGCCGGGGGGAACGGAAAGGGGCTGCTCTTCCGCCACGGGAAGGTCATCAAGCAGGTGCCCCAGGAGGCCTTGCTGGATGAGCTGATGGCCCTCATTGAGGAACTGCCCTGACCCGGTACATCTAAGAGAAAGGAACCTGATATGCCAGAAAAGAACCTGCCTTTTTTTGAGATGTTTGCCTTATATACCCCGGACGCGGCCCTGGCTGCCCAGGTGAAGGCGTGGCTCGTCACCGGTGCGGTGATGGACCGGAAGGCCCGGACCATCGAGGTCCAGCTGCTCTGCCCGGACCCGGTGCTGCTGGCCCGCCTGAGCGGGGAAGTGGCCCAGGCTTACGGCCTGGCGGGGGTCGTATTTCAGCCTGCCTGCCCCCAGCCTGTGGAGGATGTGTCCATTCCGCCCCCGGACGACAGCGACGTGCCGCCCCCGCCTGCTGATGAAGATGTTCCGCCGGAGCCAGAGACTTTGGTGGAAGCTGCGCCTGTTGCCCAAGCGCCTTCTCCCAAGCCGGAACCGTCCCCGGCCCTGAGCGAGCAGCAGCGCCTGTTTCAGCAGACCGAGGCCCTGCGCCAGAAGGCCATGAAAGAAGCCATGCAGGCCCACGCCAAGGAGCGGGGCTTTTCCTCCAAGCGTATTTACGGTACCCATAAGATCCGGAAGGTTCCCGTGCCCATGAATACGCTGGAGCTGGACATGGGCATCGTGACGGTGGAGGGCGACGTGTTCGCTGTGGAGCACCGGGAGCTGAAAAAGCGCAGCGCCTGGGTCGTGAGCTTTGACATCACGGACTACACCAGCTCCATCCGCGTGAGCAAATTCATGCCGGGGGACGAGGGGATGCCCATTGTCAACGGCGTCAAACCCGGGATGCACCTGAAAATTGCCGGGCGGCTGAACCTGAACCGCTTTGACAACGACATGGTCCTGGAACCCCTGACCATTGAGACGGCGGAAAAGCAGGTCAAGCAGGACAACGCCCCGGAGAAGCGGGTGGAGCTGCACCTGCACACCCGCATGTCCGCCATGGACGCCCTGCCCGACACCAAGGACGCGGTGAAGCGGGCCATCGCCTGGGGCCACCCGGCCATTGCCATCACGGACCACGGCGTGGCCCAGTCCTTCCCGGACGCCTGGAGCGCGGGCAAGGGAAAGTGTAAGGTCCTGCTGGGCACGGAGGCCTATTACATCAACGACGTGGACGAGCGCCTGACCGTCCGGGGCAGCCTGGACCAGGACCTGGACGAGGCCATCGTCTGCTTTGACCTGGAGACGACGGGCCTGGACAAGGAGACGGAGGTCATCACGGAGATCGGTGCGGTCGTCCTGGAACACGGGGAAGTGAAGGAGCGCTTCCAGACCTTTGTAGACCCCAAGCGCCCCCTGGCCCCCAACATCATCCAACTCACCGGCATCACCGACGAGATGCTGGTGGGGGCCCCCAGCCAGGAGGAGGCCATCCGGGCCTTTCTGGACTTCGTGGACGGGCGGCCCTTGGCGGCCCACAACGCGGAGTTTGACATCGGCTTCATCCGAAAGGGGTGCCAGACCTACGGCATCCCCTTTGAGCCGACGTATCTGGATACGCTGCCGCTGGCGCAGAATCTGCTGCCGGAGCTGACGAAGTTCAAGCTGGACATCGTCTGTCAGCATCTGCACCTGCCGGACTTCAACCACCACCGGGCTTCGGACGACGCAGCCATGGTGGGCTACATGCTGGTGCCCTTTACCCAGATGCTCCGGGACCGAGGGGTGCAGACCCTCCAGCAGGTCAACGCCGGCCTGGCGAAGACATCCTCCCTGGGCAAGGCCAAGCGGATGCCCAAGCATCTTATCGTGCTGGCGAAGAACAAGGTCGGCCTGCGGAATCTCTATAAGCTCATCTCTCTGGCGAACCTGAACCACTTCCACCGGAACTTCCCCATCATGCCCAAGAGCGAGATCAACGAGAACCGGGAGGGCCTGATCCTCGGCTCCGCCTGCGAAGCAGGGGAGCTGTACCAGGCCATCATCCGGGGGAAGGACTGGGGGGAGCTCAAGCGCATTGCGTCCTGGTACGACTACCTGGAGATCCAGCCCCTGGCCAACAACGGCTTTATGCTCCGCCCGAACAAAAAGGGCAAGTTCATCGCCAAGAGCTGGGACCAGATCAAGGAATGGAACAAGATGGTCGTGCGCCTGGGTGAAGAGCTGGGCAAGCCCGTCTGCGCCACGGGCGATGTGCATTTCTTAGACCCGGAGGATGAGATCTACCGGCATGTCCTGCTGGACAGCAAGGGCTTTGCCGACGCCGACGCGCCCACGCCCCTCTACTTCCGCACGACAGAAGAGATGCTGGAGGAGTTCTCGTACCTGGGCAAGAGGAAAGCCTATGAGGTCGTTGTGACCAACACCAATCTGGTGGCCTCCTGGTGCGAAGAGGTGAAGCCTCTGCCGGACGGCCTCTTTGCCCCCAAGCTGGAAAACTCCGCCGAGGAACTGTACAGCCTGGTGTGGGGCAAGGCCCATGAGCTGTATGGGGAGGACCCACCACAGATCGTCAAAGATCGAATCGAATTGGAGCTGCCCGGCATCATCGAGCGGAAGTATGACGTCATTTACATGTCCGCCCAGAAGCTGGTGCAGAACTCCCTGGAGCATGGCTATCTGGTTGGCTCCCGTGGTTCTGTCGGCTCGTCCATCGTGGCGTTCCTGTCGGGCATCACGGAGGTCAACTCCCTGCCGCCCCATTACCGCTGCCCCAAGTGCAAGCACGCGGATTTTGACGCCGGGGCAGGCTTTGGCTGCGGCGCGGATATGCCGGACGCCGTCTGTCCCGTCTGCGGGACGCCCTATGTGAAGGACGGCTTCAACATCCCCTTCGAGACCTTCCTGGGCTACGGCGGCAAAAAGGTCCCGGATATCGACCTGAACTTTTCCGGCGAATACCAGGCCAAGGCCCACCAGTATACCTTTGAGCTGTTTGGGGAGAACCACGTCTTCAAGGCCGGGACCATAGGCACCGTGGCGGAGAAGACCGCTTACGGTTACGTCAAAAAATATCTCGCCGCCCGCGGCATCCAGACGACGAAGGCGGAGGAAAACCGCCTGACCCTGGGCTGCACCGGCGTGCGCCGGACCACCGGCCAGCACCCCGGCGGCATGGTCGTCATCCCCCAGGACCGGGAGATCTACGATTTCTGCCCCGTCCAGCACCCCGCCGACGACCCGGGCAGCGACATCATCACGACCCATTTTGATTACCACAAGATGGAGGACAACCTCCTCAAGCTGGACATGCTGGGGCACGATGACCCGACCATGATCCGCATGATGGAGGACCTGACCGGCGTCAATGCCAGAGAAATTCCGTTGGACGATCAGGACACCATGACCATCTTTACCAACTCCGCCCCCCTGGGCTTTGAGAACGACCCTGTCCTGGGCCCCACGGGGGCCGTGGCGGTGCCGGAGTTCAACACGAAATTTACCCGCCAGATGCTCTGCGACACCCAGCCCAAGCGGTTCAATACGCTGGTCCGTCTGTCGGGCTTCTCCCACGGCACGGACGTGTGGTTGGGCAACGCACGAGACCTCATCGTCTCCGGCACTGCCACCGTTGACTCCACCGTGGGCTGCCGTGACGACATCATGCTCTACCTCATGGAGCAGGGCGTCGAGCCGAAGATGGCCTTTGACATCATGGAGGCCGTGCGAAAGGGCAAGGTCAAGAAGGGCGGCTTCCAGGACGGCTGGGAGGACGCCATGCATAAGGCCAATGTGCCCGATTGGTACATCGAGTCCCTGGCCAAGATCGGCTACCTCTTCCCCAAGGCCCACGCGGTTGCTTACGTGATGATGGCTTTTAGAATTGCCTGGTTCAAGGTCCACCGGCCTTTGGCGTTCTATGCGGCCTACTTCTCCATCCGCGCGAAAGCCCTGGACGCCAACTGTATGTGCCGGGGCATGGACGCTGCCCAGTGGAAGATGAAGGAGATCGAAAGCAAGGAAAAGCCTGCCGACGTGGAGGAGAAAATGCTCATCACGCTGGAGGTCTGCTACGAGTTTTATCTGCGCGGTTTCTCCTTTGAGCCGATCGACCTCTACGAATCCGACGCCACCAAGTTCCTGATGAACGAAGAAAAGAAGAGCCTGCGCCCCCCCTTCTCCGCCATCCCCGGCCTGGGCGAGGCGGCCGCCCTGTCCCTGGCCGAAAATCGAACGGGCCGGACCTTCATCTCCCAGGAGGAACTCATCGCTGCCTGCCCTGGGCTTTCCAAGAGCACGGTGGAAATGCTGCGGCAAGCCGGTGCCCTGGGCACGTTGCCGGAGACAAGCCAGATCAGCCTGTTTTGAGCTGAATTTATGCCATGAACGCAGAAAAAAGTCGCGCAAAGCATCTTTGCGTGACTTTTTTCGTGCCATTTGATAGGATAGAGGCGAGGTGAAGACCATGACGATCGGAAACAACATCAAGAAATTACGCACCGCCCAGGGCTTGACCCAGGACCAGCTGGCCGAGCGTCTTTTCGTGACCCGGCAGACCATTTCTAGTTGGGAGCGCTCTGCTTCTCACCCCAGCTTGGAACAGTTGGAGGCCATTGCCGCCGCCTTGGGGGAGGATGTGATGACGCTGCTCTACGGCCCAAAGCCCAAGTACCGGCCCAGCCGGAAGCGGGTCATTCTGGCGGTGGCCTCAGGTCGAAGGCTTGGTCATGCGGCGCAGACCGGGGTGGCTGTTCTATATGGTCGCCTTTCGGCTGGTGGAGGGCCTGTTGCTGGGCCTGGGCATCGTTGGAGCGGCCTCTCTGCGCTGGCCGCTGGGCTTAAAGGGGAAGGGAAAGCAGCGGTGTTTGATCGCGGCGCTGGTGTGTCTGCTGGTCAGTCCGGCCCTTTTTGCTTGGATTCGCCTGGGGCATTGCCCCTACCCCATCTTTGCGTTTTGGATGTACAGCTATGAGGGCTTAGAGCTGTTGCTGGGCTTGGCGGCTGGGGCGCTGGTGTTCTTAGCGGGGATGCCGACAAAACGGACAGAATAAAACAAGGGCCTGCTGCAAGAGTGTTTCCTGCGGCAGGTCCTTGTTGACTTTTAATCTACGATGGGATTTTGATTGGGCAGGACCGTTACAAATGAGGCTGGACTGGCCTTAAACGTGGGCTTGGTTTCACAGCCTTCATAGCACTCCATGATTTTTCGGATGCCGGTCCCGTAGCTTTCGATCAGATGGAGCTTATAAAACACATTGGCAATCACGGCGTTTCTGGTTTGGGAGACGCCGTTTTCAATGTCTTCCAGGGTCAGGCCTTTGACCAGTCCTCCCAGAGAAATAAATTCCATGCGGTCGCTGTGTACGTTGATGATGGTGCTTCCCGTATAGTCATAGTCTCGGTGGACGACGGAATTGAGCAGAGCTTCCCGCACAGCATCCTCCGGATAGTCATAACGGTCTTCTCGGAACAGCCCATGGATGCTGGAGCGCAGATTGTTGTTCAGCATCAGAAAGGCGAAGGTATCGTCCAGCTGTTTTAGGATAGAACCGGAAAATTCCCGCCTTGTCTTGAAGTTGCTGTTTCTTGTGTTATCATACACAGCACAGCGGATAATGTGCCAACACTGGTCTGAGAGAAGCAGGGCGGCGTTGGTGTAATACCCGTCTACATCGATCAAACCAAGATTGCGTTCCTTAAAGTCGATCTTTTGCTTTTCAAAAAACCACTTGGCATAGTTGAAGGTTAGATCTTGGTTGATGGAACGCATGGTATCAAAGGTCACGCCGTCACTTTCTCGAATCATTTGCCGGATCATTTCGTCTGTTGCAGGGACAGAAGAAACCCCATGACGAACGTAGACCCCAGAGGGTTTTAACCCTTTGTCACTTAAATGGTAAGGTCGTCTGATACCACGAGTTACGGAGACATGGATCAGTTTTTTGCCGTTTTCTGTTACGCAGCTGATCGAAGTGTAGGCAGTCAAATCAGGCTTGATCCCATCGCGGATCATATTCCCGATCTTCTCCATCTCACGTTCAGTATCTTCGATGCCGACGATACTTCCGTCTTTGGCGACACCGACATAAATATCGCCGCCGTCAGAGTTGGCAAACGCGACCACCTCTTTCTTAAAGTCGGCGTTTACTTGTTCTTTGAGTTCCAGCGTAGCGCTTTCTACATACTGCATGGTGCTCACCTCCCTATTGGGATACTACCACAAAGCTTCTCGACACGTCAAGAAAATATAGGACAGGCTCAGTTGATCTTCAAGTTCTCCCACAGAGAATTCATGTAGCTCAGCATCTCGTCGTCCAGGTTGCGGTAGGCGAGCTTGTTGTACTCCTCGGAGAAGTTGACGCCTTCGGGATACAGAATTTCCATGGCCTCCTCGCCCATGTCCTCCTGGTAGGTCTCGTCGTTGTAGACCAGGGAGTTGGGGGAGGCGTAGTAGATGTACTCGGCGTTGGCCACGGCCGTCTCCTGGCTGAGCATGAAGTTGATGAAGACCTCTGCCAGCTCCTTGTTTTCACAGCAGGAGGGGATGCACATGGCGTCGATGAAGTAGTTGGTGGGGTCGGGGTAGTAGAAGCGCAGGTCCACGTCATCGGCCTCGGCGTCGAGCATGGTGAAGTAGTCGCCGGCGTAGTAGGCGCCGATGGCAGCCTCACCGGACTCCAGGGTGTTGTAGATCTCGTCCATGACGTAAGCCTTGACCAGGGGCCGCTGCTCCAGCAGGGATTGCAGAGCGGCCTCCCACTGGCTCTTGTCGGTGGTGTTCACGTCGATGCCGGCCCGGTACATGGCGGTACCGAAGGCGTCGCGGGAGTTGTTGAACTGCAGGATCTTGCCCTTGTACTTGGGGTTCCACATGAGGTCCCAGTCACCTGCATCGGCCTCGTCCACCTGGTTGGCGTCGTAGATCACGCCGACCACGCCATAGGTATAGGGGATGGAGTAGGTGTCGTCCGGGTCGTAGTAGAGGCCGCGGAACTGGTCTTCGATGTATTGGTAGTTGGGGATGTTGTCGAAGTTCAGGGGCAGGAGCATGTCCTCGTTGGCCAGACGTGCGATCATGTAGTCCGAGGGGATGATGACATCGTAGCTCACGGCCCCGCTCTTGAGCTTGGCGTACATGTCCTCGTTGCTGGCATAGGTGGTGTAGTTGACGTGGACCTTTTCGCCGTAGGTCTCCTCATACCAGGCCTCGAAAGCTTTCACGGTGTCCAGAGAGCCGTCGGAGCCGTCGGAGATGTATTCGCCCCAGTTGTAAACGTTCAGCTCCAACGTGTCGGAGCCGCCGGCCACGGAGACGACGAGGATCAGGGCCGCAGCCACGCCCAAAACGGAACCGGCCAGGACCTTCCGGCCCCGGTCAGACAGGGGCTTGCGCTTCTTGCCGCTGGCCTGAGCGGCCTTGCTCTTGTCGCCACGACGCTGGGCCTTGCGCTCGCGGACGGCGTCGTCGTCCATGAGGTTCGTGATGAGCAGCAGGAGCAGGATGACGAAGAAGATGATGGTCGCCAGGGCGTACATCTTGGGCGTGACGGTCTTCTTGGTCATGTTATAGATGCGGATGGGCAGGGTCTCAAAGCCGTTGCCGGAGGTGAAGTAGCTGATGACGAAGTCATCCAGGGAGAGGGTGAAGGCCATGATCATGCCCGTCAGCACGCCGGGCAGGATCTCCGGCAGCTCGACTTTTAAGAAGGCCCGGAAGGGCGTGCAGCCCAGGTCCATTGCGGCCTCCGGCAGGGCCTTGTCCATCTGGTGCAGCTTGGGCAGGACCTGCAAAATGACGTAGGGCAGGCAGAAGGTGATGTGGGCAATTAAGATGGTGCCGAAGTTCAGGCTCGTGGCCATGCCCATGAGGCGTCCGGCAAAGACGAACATCAGCATCAGGGAGATACCGGTGATGATCTCCGGGTTCACCATGGGCAGGTTCGTCACGGTGTTCATGGCGGCCTTCATGTATTTGCTGCGGAGCTTATTTATGCCAACGGCGGCGGCGGTGCCCATGATGGTGGACAGGATGGCTGCGCAGAGGGCCAGGATCAGCGTGTTCCGCAGGGCGCCCAGCGTGTTCGCATCATGAAACAGCTCCTTGTACCAATAGGTCGAAAAGCCGGAGAGGACGGAGAGACTGTTCCCACTGTTAAAGGAGAAGACCAGCATGATGACGATGGGGGCAAAGAGGAACAGGAAGAGGATGGCTGTATAAACTTTTGCAATGGGTTTCATGGCTTACAGACCTCCTTCTACGTTCCGTCCGACGAGCTTGCGCATGACGGCCATACACACCAGCAGCAGGACCATCAGCACGAAGGCGATGGCGGCGGCAAAGTGCAGGTTGTTGGCGACGTACTGGCCCTCGATCACGTCGCCGATGAGCATGATCTTGCCGTCGCCCAGCTTTTGGGAGATATAGAAGGTACTCACCGAGGGGATGAGGACCATCGTCACGCCGGAGATGACACCCGGCAGGCTCAGGGGCCAGATGACCCGGCGCAGCACGCCCAGGCCGTTGCAGCCCAGGTCACGGGCGGCCTCGATGAGCTTCACGTCCATCTTGGCCATGATGGAGAACAGGGGCAGGATCATATAGGGGATGTAGTCATAGACCATGCCGATGACCACGGCGGCCTCGGTGCCGATGATGTGGATGCCGGGCAGATGCAGGGCGGAGAGGATGTTGTTGAAAATGCCCTTGTCCTGCAGGATGGTCATCCAGGCGTAAGTCCGGATGAGGAAGTTCATCCACATGGGGATCATGATGATGGTCATAAACGTCTTCTGGACCTTGGGTTCGGCGCGGGCCATGATATAGGCCAGGGGATAGGCCAGCACCAGGCAGACCAGCGTGGAGATGATCGCCAGCTTCAGCGAACGCCAGAAGATGAGCAGGTAGGTGCGGACCTCGGCGGAGGAGCCGTCGTCCTGCACGATGCTGGACGTGGCGGTGAAGAAGCGCTGGATATTTTCCAAGGTGAACTGAAAATTCACGTCCGTAAAGGCATAGTAGGCGACAAAGACCAGGGGGACCAGGATGAACAGGACGGCCCAGATGCCGTAAGGCCCCAGCGCCAGGTGATCGGCCCGGAGCACCCGGCGCTGGTCGCGGGTGACGTTTTCTCTCATTCGTCTTCCTCCTCGCTGACCTCGGACAGCTCGTCCAGCTCGTTGGAGAAGGAGGAGTAGTCGCCGTACAGGTCCGAGTATTCCGACTTCTTCATGATGTGGATGGCGTCCGGCTCCAGCTCGATGCCGATGTGCTCGTCCACGTCCACGAAATCCGTGGTCTGGATCATCCACTTGAAGCCGCCCACGTCCACGATGATCTCATAGTGTACGCCCATGAACGTCACGGACGTGACCACACCGGTCAGCTGCCCCTTTTCCAGGGGGACGATGTCCACGTCCTCCGGGCGGACGACGACGTCCACAGCCTCGTTCTTGGCAAAGCCCTTGTCCAGACATTGGAAGGTCTGACCGGAGAAGGTGACCTTGTAGTCCTCCAGCATCACGCCGTCCAGGATATTACTCTCACCGATGAAGTCCGCGACGAAGGCGTTCTGCGGCTCGTTGTAAATATCGACGGGGGTGCCGATCTGGTGGATCTTGCCCTCGGACATGACGACCACGGTGTCGGACATGGACAGGGCCTCCTCCTGGTCGTGGGTGACGAAGACGAAGGTGATGCCGGTCTGCTTCTGGATCTTCTTCAGCTCCACCTGCATGTCCTTCCGGAGCTTGAGGTCCAGGGCACCGAGCGGCTCGTCGAGCAGCAGGACCTGGGGGTGGGCGATGAGGGCGCGGGCGATGGCCACCCGCTGCTGCTGACCGCCGGACAGGCTGGTGACCCGCCGATGGGCAAAGCCGGAGAGCATGACCATGCTGAGCATTTTGTCCACCTTTTCCTTGATTTCCTTCTTGGGCACCTTCTTTTCCCGCAGGGGGAAGGCCACGTTTTCAAAGACGTTCAGGTGGGGGAACAGGGCGTACTTCTGAAAGACGGTGTTCACACTCCGCTTATAGGGGGGCACGTTGTTGATCTTCTGCCCCAGGAAGAGGACGTCGCCCTCGTCCGGCGTCTCAAAGCCGCCGATGAGCCGCAGCAGGGTCGTCTTGCCGCAGCCGGAGGGGCCGAGCAGGGTGATAAACTCGTTGTCGTAGATGTCCAGGTCGATGCTTTTCAGCACCGGCTCACCGTCGAAAGATTTGGTGATGTGTTTTAGTTCGATGATCTTTTTCATACACGCCCTCCTGAAACCACAAAAAAAGTGACTGCGTGTCTCAAGACGCGCAGTCACTTGGGAAAACTCCACAAAAAGCCTTCCCCTTTTTTACGACAAAAAAACAGGAGAAAAGCAAAGGGTGGAAAATCAGGAGAGATGAGAGTCTATATAGCAAAGAAACTTACTTTTACTACTCTTATTGACCATTTCACAAGTTTGCATGCCGTCTTTGGACACTGCATTGCCCTTGCGGGCACTGGTTTATAGTTACCAACTTATAAAACTTGGGCTTCTAACCCAATCAATAAGGCAACAGAAGTTGCCGCCGCACATGCGGAACTCGGCATTCGACCCGGCTGTCCGTGTGGCCTTAGCCTTGGGGGCTTTGCAGGCAGCAAAGGGACCCGTCCGGCGGTCGCGTCTTGCTTTGGAAAGACTCAAAACAACGTGATTTTCCAATTTAAGATTGAGTGCATTTTAGCAGAAAAAAAGTAGGCTGTCAAGATAGCGAGGAAAAGGCGGGAAAAGTTTTTTCTTTGGCGCTCAAGAAATCGTCGTTCCCGGGAAATACTGGTCCACGAAGTCCACCTGCTCTACGGTCCAGACCCTGCCGTTTAAGTTGCTCAGGCACCCGGCGTCTGTGGTGAAGTGGAACGCTAGCTTATAGGAATAGAGAGCTTGGCCCCCGGTGCGGCCGAACTTTTTGTTCTCCCGCTCCCGGCCATACTTGCCGTCTCCCAGCAGGGGGTGTCCGGCGGCGGCCAGCTGGGCGCGGATCTGGTGGGTGCGGCCGGTGATGAGGCGGCACTCTACCAGGGAGAGCCCGCCTTTTTTGGCCAGCGTGCGGTAGAGCGTCACGGCGGTGCGCCCGCCCTCGACCGGGCGCTTGTGGACGGAGACCTGTTTCTTGGCTTCGTCTTTCAGCAAAAAGCCCTCTAGCTTGCCCTCGGCGGGGGAGAGGGTGCCCAAGGCGATGCAGAGGTAGGACTTTTCCACTTCCCGGTCCCGGATCTTCTGGTTCATGACCCGTAATGTCTCGGCGTTCTTGGCGGCAATGACGATGCCGCCGGTGTTCCGGTCGATGCGGTTGCACAGGGCCGGGGCGAAGGAATTTTCCCAGTAAGGGCTCCATTCCTTCTTTTGATATAGGTAGGCTTGGATATGGGTGATGAGGGTATTGACCCGCTCCTGCTCGTCCGGGTGGACGACCAGGCCGGGGCGCTTGTTCACCAGCAGCAGGTTCTCATCCTCGTAGACAATATCCAACTGAGGCTTGAAGACGGAGAGAAACGCATTCTCCGGGGTGGGGGTGTCGAAAAACTCGTCGTTGATGTAAAGCTGCAAGAGATCGCCCTTCACCAGGCGGGTATCCCGCTTGGCCCCCTTGCCGTTGAGCTTCACCCGCTTGATGCGGATGTATTTCTGCGCCAGGGGCGCGGGGAGCAGGGGGAGGGTCTTGGCCAGCCAGCGGTCCAACCGCTGCCCGGCGTCGTTTTGGCCTACGGTAAATTCCCGCATGAGATCACGACCTTTCGTAAATTTGTGTAAAATGCCAAAGAAAAATAAAAGCAACCCCTTGACGGCGGGGGAGCAGAGGTGTATCCTACTATTTTAGCGGCTGTCAAAGGGGAAATGCGTTCTTCTCAGACTCGTTTTGTGGCGTACTGTCCACCAGTATACCATATTTTGCAGAAAATTTGAAGAAAGTATTTGACAAGCGCTTATTTTTTTGCTACAATATCCCCTGTACCATGTGAGGAGTGTGCTATGCGACTGAATCTTCGAGAGATCATTCATGTACCAGGCGCCAGCCTTCCCTTTGCATTCCAGCTGGATCTGAGCCAGGAGGAATTCTTCGGGGAGCATCCCATCCCCCGGCCTGTCCAGGTCCAGGGGCGCGTGAAAAACGTGGCGGATGTGCTCGTGCTGGAGGGAGAAGCGAGATCCCTTCTGGACTATACCTGCGACCGGTGTATGGAGCCGTTTCAGCAGGAAAAAGTCGTCGGCCTGAGCGCCCTGCTGGCGGAAACGCTGGAGGGGGAGGAAGACGAGGACATCGTTCTCCTGGAAAACGGCGAGGTCGATGTGGGCGATCTGGCTTACACAGTCTTCCTGCTCGCCATGGATACAAAACACTTGTGCTCAGAAGACTGCAAGGGGCTTTGCCCCGGCTGCGGCGTCAACCTGAACAGGGAGCCCTGCCGGTGCAAGAAACAGGTCGATCCTAGATGGGCCGCTCTCGAGCAGCTACTTGATAAAAACTGAGTAGTACCCAATCCACTTTGCCCGACAGGGCATCACCAAGGAGGTGTCTCGAAATGGCGGTTCCGAAGAGTAAAGTCTCTAAGCAGAGACGGGATAAGCGGCGTGCCAACTGGAAGCTGGCAGCTCCCGCTGTCACGACCTGCCCCAAGTGCGGCGCGTATCGGCTGCCCCACCGGCTGTGCAAGGCCTGCATGACCTATGACGGCAAGGTGTTCGGCCAGGTGCAGCAGGAGAACTAATAGGGAAAAAGAAAGAGGGGGAAGCCCCTCTTCTTTTTTTGCGTAGAACCTGCCCACAGGAAAGGAGGGGACCGGATGTCCCGTACCAAGATCCAGACCGTGGCCCCCGGCAGCCCCGCCCACCGGGCCGGCGTTCGCCCCGGGGAGACCCTGGCCGCCATCAACGGCCACCCCATCATCGACGTGCTGGACTACAAATTTTATTCCTACGACCCGGACCTGGTCCTCACCCTGCGGGAGGGAGACCAGGAGCGTAAAGTCTTTCTGGACAAGGACGTGGGCCAGGACCTTGGGCTGGAATTTGAGACGTATCTCATGGACCGGGCCCGCTCCTGCGCCAACAAGTGCGTCTTCTGCTTCGTGGATCAGATGCCCAAGGGGATGCGGGATACCTTATATTTTAAGGACGATGACGCCCGCCTGTCCTTCCTCATGGGCAACTATATTACCCTGACGAATTTGAGCAAGCGGGAGATCCAGCGCATCTGTGACCTGCATATCTCACCCATCAACATCTCCGTCCACGCCACGGACCCGGAGGTCCGGCGGGAGCTGCTGGGGAACCACCGAAGAGGCGGCGAGTGCCTGGAGATCATGCAGAAATTTGCCCAGGCGGGGATCGTGATGAACGCCCAGATCGTTTCCTGCCCCGGCCTGAACGATGGGCCGGTCCTGCAAAAGAGCATGGAGGAGCTGGCGGCGCTGTATCCCCAAGTAAAGAGCGTCTCCATCGTCCCCGTGGGCCTGACCCGGTACCGGGAGGGGTTATACCCCCTGCGCCCCTACCACCAGGACGAGGCCCGGAACGTCGTGGCCCAGGTAGAGGCCTTTGGGGACCGGTGCGTGGAGCAGCTGGGCAGCCGGATGTTCTGGTGCTCGGATGAGTTTTATCTCCAGGCAGGCTTAGACCTTCCTGCGGATGAATTTTATGAGGAGTATACCCAGCTGGAAAACGGCGTGGGGATGCTCCGCCTGCTGGCCGTGGAACTGCACGGTGCGACCCTGGGCGCCCCGGAGAACATTCCCGTGGAGCCGTTTTCCATCGCCACCGGCGTGGCGGCGGCGCCCTTCCTGCGAGAAATCATTGACAGGGCGGCCGCAAAATGTCATACTAAATTGACCTATCAGATGTATCCCATCGTGAATCGCTTTTTTGGAGAGACCATCACCGTGGCGGGCCTGCTGACCGGCCAGGACCTGCTGGCCCAGCTCAAGGGCCGGGACCTGGGCACCCGCGTCCTGCTGCCCCAGAACACCCTGCGCCACGGGGAGACGGTCTTCCTGGACGATATGACCCTGGAAGAACTGTCCCAGGGCCTGGGCGTGCCGGTGATCCCGGTGAATCAGGATGGGTTCGACCTCTTTGAGGCCATTTTTGGGGTGTAACGCCCTGCTATTGTTCGTTGTTTGATTTTTGATTCCATTTTAGAAAAGGAGGGAACTCCTATGGCAAAACCCTTGGTAGCCATTGTGGGCCGCCCCAATGTGGGCAAATCCATGCTGTTTAACAAATTGGTGGGCCGCCGCCTGTCCATCGTGGAGGACACCCCCGGCGTCACCCGCGACCGGCTGTACGCCGAGTGCGAGTGGCGGGGCCGCACCTTCGACATCGTAGACACCGGCGGCATCGAGCCGGGCACCACCACTGAGATCCTCTCCTTCATGCGTAAGCAGGCGGAGATCGCCATCCAGAACGCTACGGTCATCGTCTTCCTGTGCGACATCAAGACGGGCCTCACGGCTTCGGACCAGGACGTGGCCAACATGCTCCTGCGCTCCCGGAAGCCGGTCATTCTGGCGGTGAACAAGATGGACCAGGTGGGCATGACCAACCCGGATATCTATGAGTTCTATAACTTAGGCCTGGGTGACCCCATTGCCGTCTCTGCCGTCCACGGCCACGGCACCGGCGACCTGCTGGACGCCTGCTTTGACTACTTCCCCCCGGAGGAGGAAGAGGAAGAGGAGAGCGACATCATTAAAGTTGCCGTCATCGGCAAGCCCAACGTGGGCAAGTCCTCCCTCATCAACCGCATTTTGGGGGAGGAGCGGGTCATCGTCTCCAACATGGCCGGCACCACCCGCGATGCGGTGGACAGTTACTTTGAAAATGAGATCGGCAAGTTCCTCTTCATCGACACGGCCGGGATGCGGAAAAAGTCCAAGGTCAATGACCAGATCGAGAAATTTTCTGTCCTGCGGGCGGCCATGGCCATCGAGCGCTCCGACGTGTGTCTCATTATGATCGACGCCAACGAGGGCGTGACGGAGCAGGACACCAAGGTCGCGGGCATGGCCCACGACTCCGGCAAGGCCTGCATCATTGTGGTGAACAAGTGGGACGCCGTGGAGAAGGACGGCAAGACCATGGACCGTATGCGTGAGGACATCCGCCGGGACCTTTCCTACATGACCTACGCCCCCATCCTGTTTATCTCGGCCCTGACCGGTCAGCGGGTGGGGCGGCTGTTCCAGCTCATCAAGTATGTGGACGACCAGGCCGCCATGCGCATCACCACCGGCATGCTTAACAGCCTGCTGGCCGACGCCACGGCCCGCGTGCAGCCCCCCACGGACAAGGGCCGCCGCCTGAAAATTTATTATATGACCCAGGCCGGCATCCGGCCCCCGCACTTTGTCTGCTTCTGCAACGACGCGAAGCTCTTCCACTTCTCCTATCAGCGCTATCTGGAGAACCAGATCCGCAGCACCTTTGGCCTGGAGGGCACCCCCATTCGCCTGACCATCCGCCAAAGAGGGGACAAGGAGGACTGACGAGGACATGGATGCAGTTTGGATACGCGTGATCGCCGCGGCGGTCATTGCTTACTTCTGCGGCTGCTTTAACGGGGCCGTGATCGTCTCGAAGTATATCCTGCGGGACGACGTGCGCACCCACGGCAGCGGCAACGCGGGCCTGACGAATTTTTACCGGACCTTCGGCGGGCCTCTGACCTTCGTGGTGATTTTAACGGATGTGCTCAAGGCCGTGGTGGCCCTGCTCATCGGCCGCTGGTTGCTGGTGGGGCATCTGCCCGCCCTGGCGATGCTGATGAACTCCCCGGAGCAGGCTTACTCGGATTACTGGTGCGGCCTGTTCTGCCTGCTGGGCCACATGTTCCCCTGTATGTTCCAGTTTAAGGGCGGCAAGGGGATTCTCTCCGGCGGCACCATCATCATTATGATCGACTGGCGGGTGGCGCTGGTCGGCTGGGGCGGGTTCATCCTGCTCTTCCTGCTGACCCGCTACGTCTCCCTGGGCTCCAGCTCCACGGGCATCGACCTGCCCATCGTTACCTGGTTCGTCTATCGCGACTGGGTGCTGCTGGTACTCATCTGCATCATGGGCGGGCTGATCCTCTGGAAGCACCGGAGCAACATCGCCCGTCTGATCTCAGGCACGGAATCGAAATTCAGCTTCCACCGCAAGGCGGCGGGCTAATGCAAAAGCGAGGTAACAGAAGATGAAAGTTGCTGTGTTGGGCAGCGGCGGCTGGGGCACGGCCCTGGCCATGCTGCTGGTGGAAAACGGCCATGACGTGACGCTGTGGTCCTATCAGGCGGAGGAGTCCCGCCACCTGGCCGAGACGGGGGAGAACCCCCTGCTGCCGGGGGTGAAGCTGCCCCAGGGCCTCACCTACACCTCTGACCTGGCCTGTGTGACGGGCTGCGCGGTGGTGGTCATGGCCACGCCTTCCTTCGGCGTGCGGTCGACCGCCGGGCAGGTGAAGGACCTGCTCGCTCCCGATGCCATCCTGGTGTCCGTTTCCAAGGGCATCGAGAAGGGGACCTCTCTGCGCATGACCCAGATCATCCGGGAAGTCACCGAGGATAAATGGCCTGTGGTGGCCCTCTCCGGCCCCTCCCACGCGGAGGAAGTGGCCCGGCAGGTCCCTACGGCGGTGGTCTCTGCCTGCCCGGATCAAACGGCGGCGGAGGTGGTCCAGGATTTGTTCATCAACGACCATTTCCGGGTGTACAGCAGCAGTGATGTCATCGGCGTGGAGCTGGGCGCAGCCCTGAAAAACGTCATGGCCCTGTGCACCGGCTGCTGCACCGGCATGGGCCTGGGGGACAACACCAAGGCCATGCTGATGACGAGAGGCCTGGCTGAGACGGCCCGCCTGGGCACCGCCCTGGGCGCCCGGAAAGATACGTTTGCGGGCCTGGCGGGCATGGGGGACCTGATCGTCACCTGCACCTCCATGAACTCCCGGAACTACCGGGCGGGCATTTTAATTGGTCAGGGCACCCCTGTCCAGGAGGCAATCCGGAAGATCGGGGCCGTGGTCGAGGGCTATTACGCCGTGGACTCCGCCAGGGAGCTGGCGGCTCAAGTGGGCGTGGAAATGCCCATCACCCTGGCCGCCTACGATGTCCTGTACCGGGACCGGGACCCCAGAGAGGTCCTGCTCTCCCTCATGCGTCGGGAAAAACGCCATGAGATCGAGGAAACTTGGTTCTAAATTGCACTTTTTTGAGAAATCTGCGAAATAGGCCTTGCAATTTTGGCCTGTTTCTGCTATGATACTAACCGATGCTTTTTAAGTAATAACACACTGGCCGGGGCTTGCCCCGCTCAGTGGAGTCATAAACCAGCGAGGAGGTTCAAGCGAATGGCTAAATGTGAATTTTGTGACAAGGGCGTCGTGTTCGGCATTCAGGTGTCCCACTCCCACCGCCGCTCCAATCGTCCCTGGAAGCCCAACGTGAAGCGCGTGAAGGCGATCGTCAACGGCACCCCGAAGCACGTCTATGTGTGCACTCATTGCCTCCGTTCGGGCAAAGTTACCCGCGCTGTCTGATCCAGCTAAGACAAAAAAGCACAGGCTTATGCCTGTGCTTTTTTCTTGCCCATCGGTGTGGGCTATGGTATACTGTACCCATATTTCAACCAGAAACAACAAAACCGGCGCCCTTTTGGCTCCGGACGATGGAAGAGGAGGTATTATGGCATCTCAGTCGTCAATCAAACTGACCAAGCTGGTCGAACGCTTTGAGCTGAAAGTGCTCAACAAGGGGAAAAACTACGATCGGTGTCTCATCCGCGCCGACGACATCAACCGCCCCGCCTTGCAGATCCTCGGCTTTTTTGACTACTTCGCCCCGGACCGCATCCAGGTCATCGGCAAGGTGGAGTGGACCTACCTGAGCAACCAAAGCTCGGAGGAGCGGCGGAAATGCTTCGACGCATTCTTTGAAAAGCCCATCCCCGCCCTGATCCTCACCCGCAGCTTGGAGCCTTTCCCGGAGCTTATGGAAATGGCCATCAAGCACAAGCGGACGATCCTGGGCAGCAAGGAGGATACTTCCATCTTCATCCCCAACTTCACCGATTGTCTCCAGGCCCGTCTCTCTCCCCGGATCACCCGGCACGGTGTGCTGGTGGACGTGTACGGCGAGGGCGTGCTGCTCATGGGCGACTCCGGCGTGGGTAAGAGCGAGACGGCTGTGGAGCTGGTCAAGCGCGGCCACCGGCTGGTCGCCGACGACGCGGTGGAGATCCGCCACATCGGCACCCGCCTCATCGGCTCGGCCCCGGAGCTGATCCGGCACTACATCGAGCTGCGCGGCATCGGCGTGGTGGACATTCAGCAGCTCTTCGGCATGTCCGCCGTCCGTGAGGACCAGGACATCAACCTGGTGGTCAATTTGGAGCAGTGGAACGACCAGGTCTTTTACGACCGCCTGGGGACCAACGAAGAGTTCACGACGATCTTGGACATGAAGATCCCGGCCATCACCATTCCTATCAAGCCCGGCCGGAACCTGGCCATCATCGTGGAGGTGGCGGCCATGAACAACCGCCACAAGCGCATGGGCTACAACGCAGCCCAGGAGTTTGCCAAGCAGCTGGACGCCCACTTTGAGCAGATGATGCTCAGCTCCCAGCTGGACGCGGCGGACGACTACGACGAATATGAAAGCTTAAACGGCGACGAGGAGGATTAAATTTCCGTGGAGAAAAAGAGAAGTGTGTTTGGCCGCCTGGCGGCCCTGGCCCTGGCCGCCGTGCTGCTGTGCAGCCTGGTCCTGTCCGGCTGCGTTCCCAGCCCACCGGCGACGAGACGCAGACCAGTGACCAGCCCCAGCAGACGGCGGAGGGCGTGAACGTCAATTATGGCCTGTCCAACCCCTGGGACTCCCTGATGCCCTATTACAGCGTATCCGGCAGCAACTATTCCCGCATCATTTACGACAAGATCTATGATCGCCTGGCCTACGTCCAGCCCGACGGCACCTGCCTGCCCAGGGCGGCGGAGAAATGGGAGAGCACCGAGGACGGCCACGCCATCGTGTTCACCTTGAACCAAAAGGCCGCCTTCCACGACGGCACCCCCGTCACCGCCCAGCATTGGGTGGAGACCTTCCAGCTCATCACCGACCCCGCCTGCGAGATCCTGGGCAAGACGGCTCTGTCCTGCCTGACCGGTACGGACGACACCGGTGCGGCCGTGGCCGGGGAGACCTTGGGTGTGGAGGCCGTGGACGACTACACGCTGAAGCTGAGCTTCAAGCAGCCCACCATCCCGGAGGAGTTTTTGGTGGATAAGAACCGGGACATCTATGTCCTGCCCACCTACCTGCTGAAGGACATCCCCGCCGACCAGGTGGTGGAGAGCGATTTCTGGCGCAAGCCCATTGGCTCCGGCCCCTGCAAGTTCGTCTCCGAGGTCTCCGGCAGCAATCTGGTGCTGGAGGCCAACAAGGACTATCAGCTGGGCGCCCCCGGCTTCGATACCCTGACCATCACCGTGATGGACAAGAGCAATCTGCTCACCGCCCTCATCTCCGGCGATCTGGATTACTACGCTTTTGGCGGCAACGTCTCCGAGGAGAACAAGGCCGTGGCCGAGCAGGCGGGCTTCACCGTGGAAGAGGGGACCACCCCCACGAACTTCTATGAGCTGATGCTCAACTGCGCCACCATCGACAGCGTGGACCTGCGCCAGGCCATCAACAAGGCCTTGGACAAGGAGCTGCTCTGCCAGCAGAGCGCCGGCACCCGCGGTACGGTGACCGGCTCCAGTATCCTGCCGGACACGCCCTATTCCTCTCCCGCCGTCACCGGCACCTATGACCCCGCCGGGGCCGAGGCGCTGGTGGCCAAGAGCGGCTACGACGGCAAGACCTTCTCCCTGGCCTGCACCAGCCAGCGGGCCAGCCTCGCGGCGCTGGTCCAGCAGGACCTGGAGGCCGTAGGCATCAAAGTGGAGATCGAGACGGTGGACTCCGCCACCATGTTCGCCGGCATGAGCGACGGCACCTATGACATGGGCCTGGCCAGCCACACCCCCACCACCCTGCCCCTGTGGTTCACCGCCAGCCGGTTCACCGAGGAGAACAACATCTTCCACGTGCCCGATCTGGCCCCTTACACGGAGATGCTCTCCGCCGTGAACGAGGAGACGGACGAGACCAACCGCATCGCCCTGGTGGACGAGTTTGAGGCCTATCTGACCGAGGAGATGCCCTTCATCCCCCTGTGGTTCAGCAACGCCCTCCACGTCCACTCCAAGACCGTTACCGGCATCGACTACGCCGCTTCCTCCTCCTGCAATGAGAACGTGTGGGAGTGGGTCAAGGCGCAGTAAGTCCGCAACTTTCATTTTCTACCCCAGTGATTTGACCTCCGTAAGGACCGCCGGTTCCGGCGGCCTGTGCCGAAAGGCCGGAAGTGCAGGAGGAAGTTCTTTTGTTACACTACACTTGCAAACGTATTCTGGGCGCTCTCCCGGTGTTTTTTGGGATCACCCTTTTCGTCTTCTTTTTGATCAACATGGCCCCCGCCACCATCGCTGATGCGGCGGGGGGTGGAGAAGCCTCCAGCGCAGCCGTTCGGGCTGCGCTGGAGGCTAATCTTGGTTTGGACAAGCCCCTGCCTCTGCGCTATGTCCTGTGGCTCAAGGCGCTGTTACAGGGC
>OGDF01001433.1_pt1 | contig 35209 bp, 29 predicted proteins | sample 1570141 | NCBI WGS metagenome assembly OGDF01 (sample SAMEA4370581, study PRJEB24528) | human gut metagenome
GAAGTGCGTGGAAAAGGATTCAAGCCAATATAATATAAAAATTAAGAAGTTCTAGCATGGATCGGTATAAGATTGGATCCAGAACATTATCTTTGATTATGGAACGTTATCACGCGGGAGGAATTCCGATTGAAGAACTCCAGATGATGTCACTAAAAGAGGTGGAATTACTTTTTTATCCTCAGAAAAATATTAAAAAGAAGGATATTCCACTTCCAGATTTCCAGTACTACTATGATAGGATTCATGCCCCAAACAGTCGAGTAAATATCTCTTACTGCTAATGTTTATGAAATGTTCTGTGAACAGAGAAAAATCTGGCTTTCGATGAAAAAAGATCCGGATTTTGAAGTTGATGGGTATAAGAATTTTATCTTTTTATCAAAAACAACAGGGAGAAATCTGTATCCTGTTAATATCAGGAAAACTCTATAACGAATAGTTAATATGAATGATACCAGAGAAATACAGCTTCTCAATATTACGCCACACATATTACGCCACACGACATGTACAAGATATGCAGAAGCAGGAATGGATATCAAAACCAATCAGTATTTGCTCGGACAAAGTGATGTAAAAACGACAATAAAAATATACAACCATGTAGATATGGAAAGAACAAAACGTGAGCTTGCGCGGGTTGAAAAATGGGAAAAAGATAATGCCGATGGTTACACCAAAATTTACACCAATTTGCAGTAATCATATAAAGAGTAGTGTAGATTTATGTGGATATTACACAAAATCATTGTGAAAAACAGCTAAAAAATATACTTGTATGTAGACTTATAATGAGTTATAATGAACAAGAATTTAAGGATAATTCTTCGGGGCGGGGTGTGATTCCCCACCGGCGGTATAGTCCGCGACCCATGGAAACATGGCTGAACCGGTGTGATTCCGGTACCGACAGTATAGTCTGGATGAGAGAAGAGTGCAGCGTGTGTAAGCGTAAAATATAGATTTTCTGATTTTATATCAGGAAAGAAAAAGCACAGAGAGAACACCCCGGAAAGGATTTACTTTCCGGGGTTTTTTACGCGAGCAACGAGCCAAAGTCCGTGCCTGCACGAACCGGGAATTTCCTTTTGAGAAAGAAAGGAGATTGAAGAAAATGAACAACACAACAACAAAAGCAGCAGAGACTGCAAAAAAGGCCGGAACTACGAGAAATACAGGTGTCAGAACCATGGTGCAGATTGCCATGCTGGCGGCTGTAGCTACTGTTTTGATGCTCTGGGAGGTGCCGCTTCCGTTTATTGCACCGAGTTTTTATAAGATGGATCTGAGTGAAGTGCCGATCATGATCGGGGCGTTTGCGATGGGACCGCTGGCAGCGGCAGTGATCGAACTGATCAAGATTCTGCTGAACTTTGTCCTGAACGGAACAACGACCGCAGGTGTGGGAGAACTTGGTAACTTTATCATGGGATGCGCACTGGTTATGCCGGCCGGCTTTATTTATAAACAGGCAAAAACAAAGAAACATGCAATCATCGGTATGGCAACCGGAATCGTATGCATGGCAGTGGCCAGTGCTCTGGTGAATGGTCTGTTACTGCTTCCTGCTTACGGAAAAGCATTTGGTATGCCGGTGGATACCTTTGTGGAGATGGGAGCAGCCATCATTCCGGCGATCCACAGTCTGACAACGTTCTGCCTTTTCAGCGTTGCACCGTTTAATATTATAAAAGGTATTGTAGTTTCCCTGATAACTCTGGTATTATATAAACATATCAGCCGGTTGTTAAAAGGCTCTCAGGCATAATTGATTCGTCCTGTACAAGGAGCCTCCGACCGGGGTGGGAGGAATACCAGATGGGAAAAATCAATAAAGTAAACAAACAGACAACCAATCCATATCTGAATCTCTATGATCTGGATGTCGTGAATAAAGTAGGACGGGAAGGACACTATTATGTGGCATCCCGGGCGAAGACTGAGGATGACCTGAAACTGAGCCATATCGAAAATAATGATCCGGACGGTGTGGCCATCTACAGTCTCTACGGAGAAAAGAAAGACAGGGTAGTACTGATCCGACAGTTCCGTTATCCGCTGGGTGGTTATGTGTATGAACTGCCGGCCGGACTGGTGGATCCGGGAGAAAATTATCATACAGCAGCGATCCGGGAATTGAAAGAAGAGACCGGACTGAAGCTGGAACCGATCGTGGTGGATGACATATATCAGAAGCCTTATTATACATCCGTCGGTATGACCGATGAGTGCTGCGGAACAGTTTACGGATATGCTTCCGGTGAGATCAGTAAAAAATACATGGAAGACAGCGAAGAAATTGAAGTGGTTCTGGCAGACCGGAAGGAAGTGGCACGGATCATGAAAGAAGAACGGGTAGCGCTTCTGTGCGCCTATATGATGATGCACTTTCTTCACGATGAAGAACCCTTTGCGTTCTTACATGCCAAAGAAAAATAAATCCATACCAGGTGCGTAAAACAGGTCAGTGATATTCACGAAAAAGAGACAGAGGAGAAAAAATATTATGGAATACTGGGATATCTACGATGAAAAGAAACAGAAAACCGGCCGTACGATGAAGCGAAACGACTGGAACATGAAACCGGATGAATACCATCTGACGGTGCTTGGTGTGCTGAAACGTCCGGATGGCCGCTATCTGATCACCCAGAGAAAGCTGGACAAAGAATGGGGTGCCGGCTGGTGGGAAGTACCGGGAGGCGGAGTCAACGCGGGAGAAGATTCCAGGGACGCAGTGATCCGCGAGATCCGCGAGGAGACTGGAATTGATGTGAGCCAGGCTGCAGGCGGCTACGCATCTTCCTATAAACGGGTGAATCCGGAGGAAAAAAACAACTATTTTGTGGATATCTACAAATTTATTCTGGACTTTGTGGATAACGATGTGAAAGTACAGCCGGAGGAAGTGGAAAGCTTTAAGATCGCCACACTCGAAGAGATCCGGGCATTTGCCCAGGAAGGGATTTTCCTGCATTATGACAGTATGAAAGAAGTATTCGATTAGAGCGTGTCTGAGAAAATATAAGAAGCAGTTATTTCTGTACATCAGTAAGCGTACAGAAATAACTGCTTTTTCACTTTACCGGAAACTGCTTTTTTGTAAAGTAAAAACACTCTGTGAGGATGCGCACTGTGGCGTATAAGGCAGATGTCGCAGGCACGGGAATGTGGCAAGACACATTCTTTGTTTCATGCAGGAAAGAACGAACTGGAAGCCCACAAAGAAAACAGCTCATGAAGATGGATACGATGGCATCCGGGGGGACAGAATCGGTGATGTTGGTAAATACATACAAAAAACAAAGATGAAAATTATGCTTTTTGGCAATGGATTTTTCAGGAAAAAAGATATAAACTCAACTTATGATTAAGATACAATCAAAAGTAAAAAACGAAACTCAATGTATCCACAGAAGAAAAAGATTTATGTGGATAACAGATAACAGAAAAAAGAAAGAGGAGGATATTTACCATGAAATTAACACTGGATGGAATCAAAGATCGTCAGGCATGGGAAAATGCAGGTATCAAACTGCCGGGGTACGATGTGGAAGCAGTATCGAAGAAAGCAAAAGAAGCACCGGGATGGGTACATTTTGGAATCGGAAACATTTTCCGTGTTTTCATCGGTGGAATTGCAGACGGACTTCTGGAAGAAGGTGTCCTGGATCGAGGCATTACCTGTGTGGAGACCTTTGATTACGATGTGATAGATAAGATCTATAAACCTTATGACAATCTGAGTCTGAGCGTGATCCTGCACGGTGACGGAACCAGAGAATACAAAGTTATGGGAGCGTTGGCAGAGGCGGTAAAAGCACAGTCATCCGATCCGGAACAGTGGAACCGTCTGAAGGAAATCTTCAAAGCAAAATCCTTGCAGCTGGTTTCTTTCACGATCACAGAAAAAGGCTATGCCCTGCAGAAAGCAGACGGCAGCTGGTTCCCGTTTGTGGAAGCAGATATCAAGAACGGTCCGGACAGAGCCACCGGAGCAATGGCGGTTCTGACAGCGATGTTATATGAACGTTATAAAGCAGGAAAATATCCGATCGCTCTGGTTTCCATGGACAATTGCTCCAAAAACGGCGCGAAACTGCGGGAGTCTGTACTGACGATGACCGAAGAATGGAAGAAACACGGTTTTGTGGATCAGGATTTTATGGATTATGTGAGTGATGAAAGCATAGTTGCCTTCCCGTGGACGATGATCGACAAGATCACCCCACGTCCAAGTGAACAGATTGCAGAAGATCTGGAAGCGATTGGTGTAGAAGATATGCAGCCGGTGATCACCGGAAAGAAGACCTATATTGCTCCGTTTGTCAATGCGGAGAAACCACAGTATCTGGTCATTGAAGACAGCTTCCCGAACGGTCGCCCGGCACTGGAAAAGGGATTTGGCGTATATATGGCGGACAGAGAAACCGTGAATCTGTCTGAACGCATGAAAGTGACAGTATGTCTGAATCCGGTACATTCTGCCACCGGTCCGCTGGGTGTGGTACAGGGATATGAACTGTTTGCGCATATGTTAAATACAAACGAAGACATGATGAAGATGGCACGGATGATCGCCTACGACGAAGGCCTTCCGGTCGTTCCGAACCCGGGCATCCTTTCCCCGCAGGCATTTGTGGATGAACTGTTTCATGACCGGTTCCCGAATGAATATCTGGGTGATACCAACATGCGTCTGTCAGTAGATGTATCTCAGATGGTTGGTATCCGCTTTGGCGAAACCATCAAGGCTTATGTAAAGAAATTCGGAGATGCTTCCCGTCTGACGGCTATTCCCCTTGGAATAGCCGGATGGCTGCGCTACATGCTGGGTGTAGACGACAAAGGAAATACATATGAGCTTGCTCCGGATCCTATGAACGAAGAGATTCAGGAACAGTTCAAAGATATCGTGGTTGGAAAACCGGAGACTTTTACGAATCAGCTGAAATCGATTCTTTCCAACGAAAGACTGTTTTTCACAGACTTGTATAAAGACGGTGTGGGAGAAAAAATTGAGACCATGTTCCGTGAGATGCTTGCGGGACCGGGAGCTGTGAAAGCTACGATCCATAAATATGTAAACCAATAAAATAATGAAAAAGAGAAAAGGGCTGCTGTTCGGTAGGATATTATTCTGCCGGCAGCAGTCTTTTTGATTGCATTGCATACCAATAATTGATCCGGTGGATCAATTTTGATTTACACGGACAATGAGCCAAAGTCCGTGCCTGCACGAAAAACTCGCGGAGAGGGTTTCTCATAGTTCAAGCTATTTGGATAGGTATCCGGGGAAAAAGTAAACGGGAAAAAGCTGCTTCCATATATTGTAGTAGAATGAAAAATCATCAGGAACGGAACATGAATAATCAGAAAACCGGCAACACTTTAAATCTTGCTCTCGATGCCACATCCAGGGAACGGGAAGCATCGATGAATCTGAACGCAGGGTATGAAAAAGACACGCAGAGGTGGAAGCTGATCATTCGTTACTTCGGGGCGGCATCGGAGCTTGAGACGGATGAGATTGTTATTACACCCCTTCTTGGAAATTATGGAATTGCAGATATTCCACAGGATCAGATCGAAGGGTTTGCACAGAATCCGGCGGTAGAGTATATCGAAGCACCGAAGAGATTGTATTTTGCTGCATATGAAGGCAGGCAGACTTCCTGTGTGAATCCGGTTCAGAATCAGTCGCCGTATCTGTTTGGTAAAGGGATTCTGATTGCCTGTATCGATTCGGGCGTGGATTATACTCATCCGGACTTTCGGAACGAGGATGGATCCACACGGATCCTGCGGCTGTGGGATCAGTCGATCCCGGGCAATCCCCCCAAAGGGTATCGGATCGGCAGTGAGTACACACAGGAGCAGATCAATCGGGCACTGGAAGCGAATACGATGGCAGAAAGAGAGGCGCTGGTTCCAAGCATAGATACGAGTGGTCACGGGACGGCCGTACTGGGGATCGCAGCGGGAAATGGAAGAGAAAGTCAGGGAACGGAGCGTGGCGTAGCGCCGGAGAGCAGTCTGCTGGTGGTGAAGCTGGGGATCCGGGAACCGAATGGATTTCCCAGAACCACAGAACTGATGCAGGGGGTGGACTATGCGATCCGCACCGCACAGGAGCTTCAGATGCCGGTGGTGATCAATCTGAGCTTCGGAAACAGTTATGGAGCACATAACGGAACCTCTCTGGTGGAAACGTATCTGAATCAGGCGGTTGGGTATGGTCGTGTGACACTCTGTGTGGGAACCGGTAATGAAGGAAATCGGGCAGGGCATACGGCGGGCCGCGTACGACAGGGAGAAAATTATGAGGCAGAACTGGGGATCGGAACTTATGAACCGGCTATGAACCTGCAGATCTGGAAAAACTATCAGGACCAGATGGAGATTTCCCTGGTACATCCGGACGGAACGATTATCGGTCCGCTGGAACAGACGCTGGGAACACAGAGATACCGGCATGCCGGAACACAGCTTCTGATTTATTATGGAAAACCGTCTCCTTACAGCACTTCGCAGGAAATCTACATCGATTTTCTTCCCACAGAAAGTTATATTGACAGCGGCATCTGGCGTATACGTCTGATTCCGCGCCGTATCCTGCAGGGAAAATTCTCCATGTGGCTTCCCGGTGGAAAAACAGTAGGGGAAGCCACCCGCTTCTACCGCCCGACCCCGGAAACCACACTTACGATTCCCTCCACCGCGCTGTCTGCCATCTCCGTAGCAGCCTACGATTCCCGCCGCCAGTCCTACGCCGATTTCTCCGGCCGTGGTTACACCCGCCTCCCTGTTCAGATCAAACCGGACCTTGCCGCTCCGGGCGTCGATATCCGTGCACCACGTCCGGGCGGTGATTATCAGACGGTCACGGGAACCTCCTTTGCAACCCCCTTTGTCAGCGGAGCGGCAGCACTTCTGATGGAATGGGGGATTGTGCGGGGAAATGACCCGTATCTGTACGGGGAGAAGGTGAAGAGCTATCTGATCAACGGAGCAAAACAGCTGCCCGGGGAGACGGAGTGGCCGAATGCGAGAGTGGGATGGGGAGCACTTTGTATAGCTCAGAGCATTCCAAAATGAGTTATACTGCATAGAGATTGATTTCATAAAAAAATATATCGTATGATGCAATTGTAATTTGAACGAGATATATACGGAGGAATATGCATGGAAAATGAAATAGTATTATTTGAAACAGAAGATCATGAAGTCAAGTTACATGTTCCAGTGGAAAATAATACAGTATGGCTGAACAGAAAGCAACTGGCAGAATTGTTTGGCAGAGATGTTAAGACGATAGGAAAGCATATTAATAATGCTTTAAAGGAAGAGTTGGATAATTCAGTTGTCGCAAATTTTGCGACAACTGCTTCTGATGGAAAAGTATATCAGGTAGAGCATTATAATCTTGATAGGATTATATCAGTAGGATATCGGGTAAAATCTCGCAGAGGCGTAGAATTCCGAAGATGGGCAAATGATATTTTAAAACAATATATTCTTAATGGTTGCGCCATAAATGAAAAGCGTTTAATTGCCCTGGAGAAAACGGTAGACATACAGACTAAAATGTTAGCGTGTACATTGGAAGTTGAAGAAGAGGACATATTGAAGGCAGTAAGTCTATATACAGAGGCGTTGACGATGTTGGATCAATATGACCATCAAACGATTGAAAAACCAGAAGGAAATCAACCAATATACAGAATTACATATGATGAATGTTGCGCCATGGTAAATGCTATGGAGGATACATTTCAGCCAGATGTTTTCGGTGTGGAAAAAGAAAAAGGTAAGGTGGAAGGAATCATTGCAGCAGTCTATCAGAGTGTGTTTGGTGGAGATGTTTATCCATCTTTGGAAGAAAAAGCTGCAAATTTATTATATTTCATGATAAAAGATCCCCCCTATGCGGATGGCTGTAAGCGAATCGAAGCGTCTTTATTTTTGGAATTTTTGGATAGAAATAATTTTTTGTATAAAAATGGAGAAAAAAGAATAAGTGACGGTGCATTGGTGGCAATAACATTGATGATTGCTGAATCAGATCCTGTGGAAAAAGATATCATGGTTAATTTGGTTATAAATTTATTAACATTATAAATTCGGGAGATATTAGTAAAGAGGGATACATGGAATATCGAAGCATGCAATCTGGATTTGTTGCGTAGGTTAGTAAGAAAATTAGAAAAAGAAAATATAGAATATGATCCTGAATAGGGTGACAGAATCATCAAACGTTATATTACAAGAGATATGTTATTGAAGATAACCTGAATGCCATTGTGTGTTCAGTGGTAAGACAGCTGCTTGATATGACGGATTCTTTCAAGAAGAAACTGGACAAGCAGAGTCGCATCAGCAGACAGGACAATATGCTTCTGGCAGAGAAGCTTGCTGGACTACAGCAGACATTGAGTGTGATGAAGAAGTATTCTGATGCAGAGAAACTGACACAGAAAATAGTGCAGGAACTGATTGATAAGATTATTGTTATGGATCCGGAGCATGTGGAGATTGTCTGGAAATTTAAGGATGAGGTTAGAAATAAAATAAGAGAATTTGTAGCAATGACGTAACATCCTCGGGGCATTCTGTACAGCAAAAAGTCTCCCTGAAATATAAAAAACCCGATCCCCCGGACCAGTAAAGACAAAGCTCCGGGGGATCGGGTTACTATATCAGGGAAGCTGTTGGCTGGCTTTCTTTGCACTTTTCCGGTTCAGCCAGAGGAAGAAACCGATGTTCAGACAGATACCGACTGCTGTGGACACCGGAGCTGCAAGACCGATTTTGGTCAGGCTGGCATTCGGTTGGATACTCATATAATAGGACAGGGGAAGTCGGATCAGAAGAGTCTGAATCAGTCCCTGGCACATCACCCAGAAGGTTTTGTCATTTCCGTTAAAATATCCGATCATACTGAACAGCACGGCAGTAAGCAGTGTCTCCGGGGCAAAGCCTTTCAGGTAGGCGTAGGCGTTACGGATAACGGCACTTTCGGTAGTGAAGAAACCGGAGAGAACATCGCCCTTTAACAGCACGAGAGCGAAGACAAAACAACCGAAAAACAACCCCACACCGATACCGGTAAACATGGATCGTCTGGCACGCTTCTGATTGCCGGCCCCCACGTTCTGAGAAACGAAAGACGCCATGGACTGCATCAGAGAGCTTGGGATCAGCATGGCAAAGTTCACGATCTTACAGGCGACCCCGTAACCGGAGGAAGCTTCGAGTCCCAGACGGTTCACAAAGGCACACAGAGCCAGAAAAGAAAGCTGCGTCAGGCACTCCTGCAGAGCCAGAGGAAGACCGATGGTAAAGAATTTTCCACACTGATCGTTTAGACGGAAATCAGACCTGCAGATCTTAAACGGCAGTTTCTTCTTTATCAGAAGAATAACAGCACACACCACACTGACAGCCTGTGCAAAAACGGTGGCGAGGGCTGCTCCGGCTGCATCCAGATGGAGTCCGGCAACGAGGATCAGATCACCGACGATATTGACGATACAGGCAACGAGAACAAACAGCAGTGGTGACTTACTGTCTCCCAGACCACGGAAGATTGCAGCCATCAGGTTATAGGCAACGATGAAGAAAATACCGCTTCCACAGATGCGGACATAACTGGTGGTCAGATCCACCGCCTCGGCAGGTGCCTGCATAAGTACTGCGATGGGATGCGCAAAAACCACCATCAGGAAAAATAAACCAATGGAAATTGCCGCAAAAACGATAACCCCGCCACCGATAACAGAACCGATCCGTTCCGGCTTTTTTTCACCCAGATAGCGGGCGATGAGAATCGTGATTGCAGTAGCAAACTGAATCACGACAAAAGTAACAAGATTTAATACCTGGCTTCCTGTCGAAACCGCGGAAAGTCCGGAGGTGGAACCGAATCTTCCCACCACCAGTAAGTCAACGGCTCCATACGCAGCCTGCAACACGAGTGCACCCAGGATCGGAAGCATAAAGAGGGCAAGCTTTTTCAGAATACTGCCCTGTGTAAAATCATTTTTTGCACTTGTCAAGGTCAGGTCTCCTTTCACACATAATCTGATGTACCGCATCCATGGTGCGGATCATACACTTCATATCTTCTTCCGGGATATCTTCCATAAAAGAGGCGAGAGTGGTGAAAAACTGTTCGTTGTAGATACGGGACAGCTCCCTCCCGGCTTCTGTGAGAGAAAGATAGGTGACACGACCGTCTTCGGAAGAGAAAATCTTTTTCAGATAGCCTTTGGCCGCCATCGCTTTCACCGTCCGTGTCACACCGGGTCTCGGCAGATCCAGCGCATCGCTGATATCCGATATCTTCGCCCGGACACCCTGCTTCTCCAGCATCTCAATAATATCCAGATAATGAATATACGCAGGAGTCACCCCCGCCGGAAGAGCCGGAAGCATCCCCCGGACCCGCTGCGCCAGATAACAGGCATCCATCATACGTTTCATAAGTTCAACGTCCATTGCGATACTCCTTTAATAATAATTATTGATACTTGCTTAATATAATTAACATTGATAATTACCAATGATAATTATATTAAGACGGTAAAGAAATGTCAAGAGATTCTTCCAGGGGTACTGTTCACATTGCAGTTTCCGGTAAAATCAGGTAGAATAGAACACAGGAATATAAATCATATATGGGGTAAACACGGATGAAGAAAAAAGAAAAACGAATAGCATATATCCTTCGGGCAGGAATGACGGTGCTCACAATCATACTGATTTTCCTGTTTTTCGGTATCATGTCGCTGGTCAGTGACCTCCAGGGAACGGCAAGGGTCGTAAACTACGCCGGACTGGTTCGCGGAGAAACCCAGCGGGTGATCAAACTGGAAGTGTCAAAGGAGCCGGATGACGAGATGATAGCGACTGTGGAAGCAATCATCAACGGACTTCGTTTCGGAAGTGACGAACTGGATCTGGTACGGCTGGAGGATACAGAATTCCAGGGAAAAATGGATGAACTTGCAGCTTACTTTACGGAATTAAAAGAAGAAATCTCGAAAGTACGGCAAAAAGGCTATGAACAGACAGAAATAATCGGTATGAGCGAGAATTTTTTCCGGATGTGTGATGAGGTAACCGGGATTGCGGAACGATATTCACAAAAAAGAGCGACTGCATTGAATCATCTTGAAAAGATTGTAGTTGCAGATATTGTCTGCCTGGTACTTCTGATCGGTGTGGAACTGCTTCGGGCACTCCGCTTTGCGGCACAAAACAGGATCCTGCGAAAGAAAATCTATCTGGATGAATCCACAGGCCTGCCCAACAAAAACAAATGCGAAGAGATCCTGAGCGATCCCACCCCTCTCGGAGAAGAAGAGAGTACAGCCATCTGTGTGTTTGATCTGAATAACCTGCGGATCATCAATAACAATCTGGGACATGACAAGGGAGACGAATATATCCGTTCCTTTGCCGAACAGCTTCGTCTCGCGGTAGATCCGGAAAACTTTGTCGGCAGGGACGGAGGAGACGAATTCATCGCGATTTTTCAAAAGACTGACCACTCGAAGATGCGGGAAACCTTAAAAAAGATCCGCACACAGATGGAAAACTACTCCGCAAAACACCCGGAGATGCCGATCAATTATGCGGCAGGGTACGCAATCTCCCTGGACTTTGCCGGTTCCACCCTCCGGGAACTGTTCCGGCTGGCGGATAAAAACATGTATGTGGACAAAAACAGGGCAAAGATCGAAGAAGCGGCACAAAAACAGCAGAAAGCCTATGAACTGCTGGAATGGATCAAAAAAGAAAAATACCATTTTTCGGACTGTCTGTACTGTGATGCCCTGATGGATCAGTATGCGATCCTGCGGTCAAGCACCGGCTACTTTCTCGCGGAAGACGGTAGTTATTCCGGGGCGGTGGAACAGATCGTGGAAGAACTGGCAACCGACCGGGTGAGAAAAGAATTCTGGGAGACCCTGCAGCTTACCTCCCTGGAACAGCAGCTGACAAAGGACAACCCTCAGCTGGAGATCCCCTATCGTTACAAAAAAGAGAATGTGGTTCACCGGGGAAGAGTGATCCTGAGATTTCTGGATGCCACAGAAAATGGAAGACTACACCATTTTATCCTGGGACAGGAGAGATTCCGGGACAGCAGGCAGAACCAGGTGGATGAAAAACAGGAACTGATCCGCTATTACGAGCAGATGAAACAGTCTATTCTGGAAAACAGCAATTATGTAGACGCATTAATGGAAACTGCGGAAGCGGTGTATACCGTAGATCTGACCAATGACTGCCTGGAAAATGCATTCTACCATGTGAAACGTGAAAGCATTATTATCAACCGGGAGATGCCATGCTCTTACGATGCCTACTGCAGAGAACGGAGTCAGAAGGTGACAGACGATACGCTGGAAAGCTACCGGATCATGGATTCCTCGGAAAAACTGCTGAAACGCTTCCGGGAAGGGGATAAACAGATCACCGTAGAGTACCGGGAAGAAAAACAGGATGGCAGGATGATCTGGCTTCAGAAGACGATCCTGATGTCTCAGGAACTGCTGTATGACCGGGAGACCGGAAAAGAACACAGTGCTGTACATGGAATTATCCTGTTTAAGAACACTTCGGAATTCCATAAAAAAGAAGAAGAGGAAAAAGAACGGCTGCAAAAAGCGGTGCAGGAGGCCGATGCAGAAAGCAAAGCCAAGACAGACTTCATGAACCGCATAAGCCATGATATCCGTACACCGATCAACGGCATCATGGGGATGCTGGAGATTCTTCGGAAAAATGCACACAACCCGGAGAAGATGGAAGAATGTATGGATAAAATACAGGTATCTGCCGATCATCTGCTGGCACTTGTCAACGATGTACTGGATATGAACAAACTGGAAACTGATCAGATCCGGGAAGAGAATGAACCGTTTGACCTTGAAGTGCTGATGCGGGAAGTGGCGGTACTGATGAATCCACTTCTGGAACAGAACCAGATTACACACCGGGTACACCGGAAAAATATACAGCACACAGCACTGAAAGGAAGCCCGTTACAGCTGCGCCAGATCATGCTGAACCTGTTCAGCAATGCGGTCAAATACAACAAACCGCAGGGATCCGTGGATACCGACGTGGAAGAATTATCCTGTGACGGAAAAACAGCCTGGTACGAATTCAGAATCGCAGATACCGGTATCGGCATGAGCGGGGACTTTGTAAAGAATCAGCTGTTTGAGCCGTTCACCCAGGAACAATACGGAGCCAGAACACGCTATCAGGGAACCGGACTTGGAATGTCGATCGTCAAAGGTCTGGTGGAAAAGATGGGCGGAACCATTCAGGTGGAGAGCGTCCGTGGAGAGGGAACCACATTTACCTTCCGTCTGCCGTTCACCGTCAGTGAGACAGCCGCTTCAGAAACAACCACAGTAGGAGGAGATATATCGGATCTCCTCCGTGACCGAAAGATCCTTCTGGTAGAGGATAATGAGATCAATATGGAGATCGCACAGTTCTATCTGGAAGAAGCAGGGGCAAAAGTAGAAAAAGCATGGAACGGACAGGAAGCAGTAGCTTTGTTTTCCCAAAACCCTGCCGGCAGTTTCGATGCGATCCTGATGGATGTGATGATGCCCGTGATGGACGGCATGGAAGCCACACAGCGTATCCGTGGCCTGAAACGGGAAGATGCGGCATCGATTCCGATCATTGCGATGACTGCACAGACGACAGCAGACATCCGGGAAACCTGCCGCAAAGCAGGAATGGATGACTATATCGCAAAACCGATCCGTGAGGAAGAACTGGCGAAAGTGATCAGAAAATCATGGAAAGCAAAAAAAGTGTAATGCTTTGCGTTGACAAAGAAGAGATTACTGACTAAAATAAAATCAGCGAGAAGTCGCTTCCGGGAGATACCATACCGGAGGCGATTTACTTTTCTATGATAAAAACGAGGAGTAGATGAGGGGAGGGAACCATATGGATAATCAGTTACCGGAACTCAAAGTGAATATGTTGGGAAGGTTCTCCATAACCTATGGAGAACAGCCGATAACCTTCAAGAGAAACTCGGCAACCAAAGCAGTAAAACTACTGCAGATTCTGTTACATTCCAGTCTGGTGGAGGACCGCGGGAGCACAGGAATCCCCAGAGCACAGCTGCTTGACGATCTCTTTGGAAGAGAAGAGCTGGCAAATGTGGGCAATAACCTGCGTGTGACGGTATTCCGTCTGCGCAAGATGCTGATCGAGGCGGGACTGCCGGAATATGAGTATATCGTAAAAGAAAAAGGTGTCTTTTACTGGCGCAGCCCGATGAAAGTGGATCTGGATGTGGCACGCTTTATGGAACTTGTCAGAGAAGGAGAAGAAGAAGTAGACGAAACCAGGAAGATGAATCTGTGGGAGAAGGCCTGCAGGCTGTACAAAGGAGAACTTCTTCCGATGCAGTCCGGAGAAGACTGGGTCATCATGAACAGCGTCCGTTACAAAGACAAATATTCCAAGATACTCCGCCGGCTGTGTGCCTACAGAAAAGAACAGCACGAATACGACACCATTCTGGAACTGACAGACAATGCCATCGAGATCTATCCGTTCGACGAATGGCAGTCCTTAAAAATTGATGCCCTGATGGGTATGAACCGCTACAAAGAAGCATATCAGCTGTACGATGCGACTTCAAAAATGTTCTTTGAAGAACTGGGAATCACACCATCCGAGCGCATGATGAACCAGTTCCAGGAGATGAGCGAACGGATGGGAAGAAAATACCATGCGGCAGGAGAGATCAAGGAAGACCTGAAAGAACCGGAGTACGAAGACGGTGCCTTCTACTGCAGCCTGCCAAGCTTCCGGGATAACTACCGGCTGGTGCGTCGGCTGATCGAGCGAAACGGACAGTCCGCATTCCTTATGGTATGCTCCCTGACAGACGGCAACGGCCATCCGATGGAAAACCGGGAAAAGCTGGATGTGATGTCCATGGAACTGCACCGGGCAGTAAAAAACAGTCTGCGCCGCGGAGATTCCTTTTCCAAATACAGCCCGTCTCAGTTCCTGATCCTTCTGGTCGGCACCAACCAGGAAAACTGTGACATTATCTTCCGGCGTATCGCCGCACGGTTCACACAAAAACATGGATCCTGGAACAAATATCTGGAATATTACGTATCATCCATCGCAGACGTGGAGAATCCAAATGCAAGATTAAGCTTTCAGAAAAATGAATTTCGCTGGAAATAGGCAACAGGAACAGGAGTGTGAAACATGAGTCAATTTTGGAATGGAGAAGTACTGGCAGCACCGAACCTGATCACGGTGTGTGTGGACGAAAGTCAGGCCAGCGAGATATCCGGCCGACTATATCACGGTTATTCCCAGGAGCCACAGTCCTTTGAAAATGTCGTGCAGCTGATCCGTTACATGGCAGACTTTTACGACAGCATTCGTTTTCCGGAATCCTCCGTGGTCCTTCGGGAGTTCACTTCGGAAAAGCGTGCGATGGAGGAACTACATGAAAAAAGTATGGAATATCAGCAGCTGATGGAACAAAACGGCATCTGTGCCACCTTCCACATCTTTGTCAAATACCGCCAGAACGCCACCTGGCAGGGCATCCTTGCATGGAAAGAAGGACATCAGGAGATGGAATTCTGCAGTGTCCTGGAACTGATCATCGAGATGGATGCCATACTGGGAAGAAAATAAAAGTACAGAAGCAGGAACTCTTATGGAAGATAAGGATTCCTGCTTTTTTCTGTACAGGTAGAAAACAGTAAAAAGTATTACATTTCACATCCGGGTAATTCGATCACAGATCGGAACAAAATGAAAGAGTAATAAAAAACGAGTTTCTTCTATAATATAATAGGATCCACCGGATCGATCTCAAAAACCATGTCATAAACCATAAAACCCCACATACAATATAAGTAATGAGGCAAAAACCTGTCTGAGAAACGGACGAATCCATGAAGATACAGCAGATTCCACATATAGCAACCACAGGCGGACATAATTACGCCGGCAGGGAACAGGATCCGCACCGATATCACAAAACGTTACAGAATCCAACAAAAATAAAAAAAACACCAAATATATAATGACTGTAATGCTTTTAGTAATGGTGCGTCTATTATAATACATATATAAAAACAGAGTACTGAAGGAGGTGGAACAGCTGTGAGCGATTCTACGAAAAAGACGGAGACCTTTATCTTAAATATTTACAACAGGCAGAATGCCACCTGGCAGGGTTCGGTGACCTGGGTGGAAAAAAAAGAAAAGCAGCAGTTCCGCAGCGCTTTAGAATTATTAAAACTGATAGAGAGTGCTTTGGATGAAGAGGAGGGAGAAAACCATGAAAAGTAGAAATAAAAAAAGACTTCTGGCATTGGTGCTTTGCATGGTCGTTGCCATAAGCAACAGCAGCTTCATATTCGCATCCGAGACCGGACAGGCCGAATACCCACAGGAAGCGGAAGTACAGACTCAGGACGAAGCCGTTGCCGATGACATGGACGTGGCTGCTTACGCAGCAGATGAAGGCCAGGCAGTAGCCGACGAACAACCCGCGGCCGTGGAACAGGTTGCCGCAGAACCGGCCGCAGAACCGGCCGCAGAACCGGAAACAACCGCCGAGACACCGGCAGCCCAGCCGGTAGCGGAAGCACCTGCAGCAGAACAGCCGACAACAGAGGCACCTGCAGCCGAGACACCGGCAGCCCAGGAACCTGCAGCTGTACCGACCGAGGAGACAGCTCCCGCAGCAGAAAATGCTACGGCGGAAACTCCTGAGAAAGATGCAACACAGGCGGAAGCTGAAAACCAGCAGCTCACATGGAGTCAGGATGTTGGAGATACAACCGTTAACGTAACTGCAGAAGCAGGAGCACTTCCTGCAGATGCACAGCTTTCCGTAACAGAGATTACTTCAGAAGATGAAGTAAAAGAAATCGAAAAAGCAGTAGAAGAAAAGGCAATCGAAGAACAGTTTTCCATCAAGAATATCTTCTCCTACGATATCAAATTCCTGGTAGACGGTTCCGAAGTACAGCCAACAACTCCGGTACAGGTAAGTGTAGACACCCCGGAGATCACATCCAGTGAGGATGCTGCAGTACTGCATGTGGATAACAATAATGTAGCGGAAGACATGAACGGTGCTGTTGATGGAGAAGGAAAAGTCGTATTCGATGCTCCGCATTTTTCTACATACGTTATTGTAAATAAAGGTGGTGCAGAAGTACAAATTAAACTGCAACATTATTACTATGATACAAATAATGAAGAAAAAAAATTATATGCAGACCAGACCGTTCCTTTACAGGTCGGAAGTAAAATCGAAGATTATCGGAAATCTACGAATTATGATGTGGTTGAAGTAAAGGAAATCGCTGAAGACGGAACAGAAACTGAAGTTTCCAATTTCAATGAAATCCAGGTGACTGGAAATAAGACGTATCGCATTTATTATAAGGAAAATACAAGTCCGAAGCAAGGCGCTGTTAAGTTTTGGGACTATGCTATTTCATGGGAAAATAGGGAGACAAATATCAATAGTGACTGGCATTATACAGAAAAAGATACAAATAACCGTATGACAATGGGCCTTAGTAAAGCTGACTATTATAACCAAAATGGATTAGACTATAATGCATACGGTACGAATGGATTGAATGCGAACAAATGTAATTATGGGAGAGATACCGATGGAAAAGGAACTTTAGGGTTATTAAAAGGACTTTCAGAGGAAGATGATTATCAAACAGTTTTATGGAATGTCGATCAGCCTGGATTCTTCACAGATGACTATGAAGGCCAAGGCAAGACTATTTATAGAGATTATAAACTGAACTTTACTCGAAGCGGTAATCATTACACACTTGATTCAGTGCAGACACCGAATAATGAAAAGAAAAAAGCGGGGGCAGGTTTTTGGCCACTCGGATATGAAAATTTTTACTTTGGAATGCGCTATGATGTGGAATTTGAAATTGGTGATTATGTTGGACCAATGGATTATAAGTTTACTGGTGACGACGACTTGTGGGTTTTGTTAGATGGAAAAGTAGTTATTGATGTCGGTGGTATCCATGACGCATTAGAAGGAAGTACAGACTTGTGGGAAGACCTGGGATACCCTGATGGCAAAAGACCTAGACCTGATGAAACAGCAGCAAAAACAAAAAAACATCGAATCACTGTACTCTATATGGAACGTGGAGCCGGAGCATCCAACTGTCAGATGGAGTTCACATTACCAAACAGCCGGATTTTGGATGTTACAGAAGTTCCCAAGGCTACATTATCTCTGAAAAAGGTGAATTCTAAGGATGAAGCTATTTCGGGAGCAAAATTCAAATTGGTTAGCAAAGCGGACGAAAATGATTACGTTGAAGTAACATCGGATACGAATGGCTTTGTAACATTCAATAACTTGAAAGAGGGTGTAGAATACACACTTACAGAAGAGAGCGTACCAGAAGATTATATTACAGATACTACAATCTGGACAGTAAAACTGGAAAGAGATTCTTCCGACACTTTAAAAGCGGTTCTCTACAATAATGATACTAAATTGGAGACTGACGCTGATGGAACATATCACATAGTCAACTACAAACCGGAAGAATTAGTAAATCAGAGTGTAGAGAGCAATAAGACGGTTTCTCTTCAGGACTGGAATCAGAGAACATATAAAATTGATCTTACAGCCAGTTCAAAAGTAACGCAGTCAACAACCGTGTCTGTTCCGTTTGATATTGTAATGGTATTGGATGTATCTGGTAGTATGGGGGATTCTTTTTACGAGTATAGCAAATATACAGGAGAACTTGATACAAAAAAAGATGAAAATTATTATTACATAAAGACATCCAGTGGAATCTATGAGGAAATTAAATATAAAGATAGACAGTGGAAATACAAAGATACCTACACTAATCAATATGTAAAAGTTACTCAAGGCAGTACAGACATATTTACAAAAGAAGAGTCCGGAGAGAAATTAGCGGCATTGAAAAATGCAGCTACAAGTTTTGTGGATAATGTGGCAACAAAAAATCCAGATAATCGTATTAGTGTTGTGACTTTTGCTGGATCAAGTTACATAAACCCTAAAAGCAAAATAAAAGAAAATAATGATGGAAAGATTTTATTACGAACAGGTAACTCAATCAGCACAATTAAATCATGGATAACTGGTTTAGTAGCGGATGGGGCAACCAATTCGGCAGCAGGTTTAGGTAGTGCGGTTAACGTATTTGATTCAAAGAATAGTGGAAAATGGGAAAATGTCACACAAAATACTGGAAGACAAAAAATGGTTGTTTTCCTTACTGATGGTGTTCCTACAACGGGAAGTACTTTTGACACAGATGTAGCGGAAAATGCAATAAATAACGCAACAAGATTGGAACAACAGGGAGCTGTTATTTATTCTTTGGGTATATTTGATTCGGCAGGATATAAAGGTAAGATTAGTGGAGGTACTGTAAAGCAAATTGATGACTACATGAAGGGCGTTGCTTCATCCGATGAAAAATACATGACAGCAGATAGCGTAAGCAGTTTGAATGGTTTGTTCGATAGCATTACAAACAGCATGCCCGTATCTGTAAAAGCTACAGTTACAGACATAATTGACAGTCGATTTGAATTGACAGATGTTTCGCGTGCTGCATTAGTAGCAGATGGTGCAACAATACAGGACAACGCTGATGGCTCCACTACGATCACCTGGGCAAATACTGAGATTCCTGGGAAAAAAGACTCCGGTACTTCAGATATTGAAAGAGCTGGATGGCATAAAGAAATTTTCATCAAAGCCAAAGATGAATACATTGGTGGAAACGATGTTCCGACAAACGGCGCCGGTTCAGGAATTAATATTGATAACAATCATGCAGAATTTCCTCGGCCAACCGTTAACGTAAAAGTCGACTTTAACATCGGCAAAGATGAAACCGTTATCTTTAAAGGAGATGAACTATCACAATATTTCAACAATGACGTAGCGAATGGAATCACAAAGCTTGTTTCAACGACTGGATCAGAGTACACAATGCTTGGTGATGTAAATGTTTCAACAAAATGGTATACCGATGAAGCATGTCGGAATGAAACAACAATAGAAGCAATCCGGGCAGCAAAGCCAACTGCAGATACTGTTTATTACGCAAAAGTAACAGTAACTCCAAAAACAGATGGTTCAGCATCACGTGCTAATTCAGTTGGTGATGGGAAGGCATCTGGAGGATACTACAAAGTTGATTCAACAGGTGTCGCAAAGACTGGCACTTATACTGTAAAGGTTGTTTCCGGTGCAATTCAGATTGAAAAACAGTTGGAAACAGAAGCAGCAACAAATGAAACATTTACTTTTAGAATTACAGGAACAGATGTAGATGAATTTACTTCAATAGATGTTTCGATTACTATAAATGCTGGAGAAACAAAGGGAACACTTTCAAATGAAGATTTGGAGAAGTTGAAATCTCTTCCTCGTGGAACTTATGAAGTATCAGAAGTTGATACAAATGGTTACACAATTCAGGATGTCAATGCAACGGATGAAACAAATTGTTATTCCAATGTTGCAAATGACAAAGTTTCCTTCACACTGGGAAGTGATAGCGACCAGAAAGATGTTATCAAAGAGAAGACTTATAAGACAGCAGGAATCCTTGGAGTAGCCGCTTTTACAAATGAAAAAGTAACCTCAGACTGGGGCATCAAAAAGGTAAGTGCAAGTAATAATGACTATATGATTTCCGGTGCAGTATTTAAATTAGCACCGACCGCAGGCGGTTCCTCACTACCTACTTATTACGGTAAGTCTCAGGATGGTGGAACAGTAAAATGGTATAGTGACTCTGATTGTACAACTGAGATTACTGAAACAATCCGAAAAGGAAGGTATACCTTATCAGAAATTACAGCACCGACTGGATACGTACGTAGTACAGAAACTTGGAGTATCGAAATTGCTTCAAAAGGAGCGTTAAAATCAATCCAATCCGGTGGTCAGGAAATTGCAGAGAATAAAATAAAGACAGAATTTGTAGATGGAAAAGAGGTTGTATATTACTTATATGAAAATGAGGTAGTCTACGATCTTCCATCCACCGGCCACACCGGAATCTTCAACATCCTGATGAGTGGAATCCTGCTGATGTTCGTAGGCATTCTGATCATATACAAGATGAAAGGCAAGGAGGTGCTGAAAAAATAAGGAACCTTAATATTTCAGTGGCCTCCAAGCCACAACAATGATTTCCAGTGCAAATAAAAGGAGAAAAGGCACTGAAAATAAAAGAGAGGAAATAAAAAAGAAAAGGAGAAAATCATATGAGTAAAGTGAAAAGAATTTTATCAGTGATTATGGCGATGGTAATGGTACTGGCTATGAGCGTACCGACATTCGCAGCAGGAGAAAACGCAACTATTACACTTAAAAGCTTTGATAAAGCTAATAAAGTTGAGTACATGCAGATTATCCAAAAAGATGAAACCAAAACTTCTGGTTGGGCATTTACCAATAAAGCAGGAAAATGCTTTACAGAAGCATTTGGACTTACTGATTCAGAGGATGCACAGCAGCAGGTTATCTGGGGATTAATCCAGTATAAAGATAACTCTGTTAAATTGCCGACAGGTGTAACAGCAACAGCAGCAACAGCAGCAAAGATTGACTTAGCATTAAGTAAAGTTGCAGCACTTAATGGATTCATTGAAACAACAGATCAAACAAAAATTGAAGTAAGTGCAGCTGGTGTTTATGCAATCAAAGCAGAAGAAACAGGATTTACTTATAAAACAGCAACAGCATATGTAGGATTTGGAGAACCATATCCAGCATTAACAAATGCAGAAGTAACAGCTAAAAAGTCTCCAACATCTGTAGACAAAACAGTAGCAGATGAAGATCATGTAGTAGCAATCGGAGATATCGTAACTTATACAATCGAAGCATATGTACCATTTATTGATGCAGCTAATACAGAGAACAGAACATTTACAATCACTGATGAAATTACCGGTGCAGATTACTACTTAGCCGGTCCAAACGCTGTTAACAGTGTTACAATGGAAGGCACAGATGGCCAGGTTGGTACAATCAATGTAAATGAAGCAGGTACAGGATTTACTATTAATTTAAACGCATTAGTTGCAGATACAGCTAATCCAAATGCAGGAAAGAAAATTACAGTTACTTATACTGCAAAAGTAAATGAAACAACTGTAAAAAATACAGCAGGAAGTCATGCAGCAGGTGTAGATTACGGCGGAGAGAATGTTCCGGTTAAGTTATTTACAGGAGAACTTGTTTTACTGAAATATGGTGATGGCGATGTAAATAATGCTTTAGCAAACGCTGAATTTGTATTGTATAAAGATGGCGAAGAAGCACCTTTAACATTCGTAAAAGAACGCAACGGAAAATATAAATATGCACCAAATACAGAAGAGGCATCTGCAACACTTGTAACTGATGAAAATGGTATGATCGATGTAGAAGGTTTAGATGTTGGTTCTTATCATTTCGAAGAAACTAAAGCACCGGAAGGATATTCTATTAATACAGATGGTAAAACTCTTACACTTACTGTAAATGGAGATGTTGCTACAGCTAACTTATATAATGAAGGTCAGTTAAATGATACCAAACTTAACGCTCTGCCATCCACCGGTGGTATCGGTACAACAATCTTCACAATCGGCGGTTGCGCTATCATGATCGTAGCAGCTGGTCTGTTCTTCGCAACAAGAAGAAAAACTCAGAAATAATTAATCATAAGGAACCCCGTACACTCTTAGGAGGAACGGAAGAACCCATGAAAACGGGGCGGCTCGCCCGCCCCGTTTTTGATAAAAAAGCATTACAAGACAGCATACAGATATAGCATTAGAGTTGAAACAAGATACAACAGTAAGGAGAGCCCGGATGAAGAAAAAAATATCAATTGTATTAGCAGGAATTTTGTTTTTAGCCGGTTTGTCCTTGTTGCTGTATCCGCTGGTGGCAAACCAGTGGAATAACTACAGACAGAGCCGACTGATCTCGGAATATGAATCTGTAGTAAAAGACGAATCAAGGAAAGGAACCATCAATTATGAAAAGGAATGGGAGCGGGCCAATGCGTATAACCAGTCTCTTCTTCCAAGCATCCTTCCCGATTCTTTCGCAATCGCAGCAGCATCCGATAAGCCCGGTGAGGAATATATGTCCTGTCTGAACATCCTGACAGATGAGATGATGGGATATGTGGAAGTGCCGAAGATCAATATCAAGATTCCGATCTTCCACACTACTTCGGAAGAAGTACTCAGCAAAGGAGCCGGTCATCTGGAAGGAAGTTCCCTTCCGGTAGGTGGCGAGAATACCCATTCGGTAGTCTCTGCACACCGTGGTCTTCCAAGTGCCAGTCTTTTCACAGACCTGGATCAGCTGGAAGACGGAGATCATTTTCTGATCCGTGTACTGGATCAGACACTCTGCTACGAAGTGGATCAGATCCATATCGTGGAACCGGAGAATACCAGTGATCTGGCAGTGGAGCCGGGACAGGATCTGGTAACTCTTCTGACCTGTACTCCATATGCGGTCAACACGAAACGTCTTCTGGTAAGAGGGCATCGCGTACCGTATGAGGAAGAGACGATCGAGAAGGAAGAGAAAGAATCTCCGATGAGTCTCTATACCAACTATCTGTTATGGGTAGTGGTAGGGCTTGCAGTAACCGCAGTGCTGATCATATTCTTATGGCAGTACGACAAACGGTATAAGAGAAAAATGAAAGAAAAACAGGCAGCAGCAGGTGGGGCACCAAAAGATGCCTCTGACCGGAAAGAGGAAGAGAGATGAGAAGAAAATTATCGGGAATTCTCTTTGGTCTGCTGTTTCTGGTAGGATTTGGGATCCTTGCCTACCCCACGGTATCCAATCAGTGGAATACGTACCGGCAGAGCAGGCTGATCAGTAATTATGAACAGGCGGTCAGCGATATGCAGCCGGAGGATTACACGAAAGAGTGGGAAGCGGCGAGAGAGTTCGACAGTACTCTGGTACAGAATAATATATATGGTGATGTGTTCGGCAGTGATGATGTGGACATGAAGGACACAGACTACTGGAAGGTTCTGAATGTGGCAGGTGATGGCGTGATGGGGTATCTCTCCATCCCGAAGATCAATATCAAGCTTGCCATCTACCACGGAACCGCGGAGGATGTTTTACAGACGGGGATCGGTCATATGAACGGCACATCCCTTCCCATCGGCGGAGAGAGTACCCACAGTGTACTTGCCGCTCACAGAGGTCTTCCGGCAGCCAGATTATTTACGGATATTGACCAGTTGAAGCAGGGGGATATGTTTTATATCCATGTACTGGATGAGACGATGGCATATCAGGTAGACCAGATTCTGGATATGGTAGATAAAGATGATCACGAGACACTGGAGGAGGCACTGCAGATCCAGGAGGGAGAAGATCAGGTGACCTTATTCACCTGTACCCCATATGGTGTCAATTCCCACCGGCTTCTGGTCCGGGGAACGAGAGTTCCGTATAACGGCGAGGAAGAAGTGGAGAGTACACCGGTAGACAGCATGTTGCGTGCCATCCAGAATTATTATATGTTATACTTAATCTTAGGATTAGCAGTGACACTGCTTGTGATACTGATCATGAAGTTCCTGTTTGACCGGAAGAATAAGAAACGCTCCGGTAAGACGGATGATATGTCGAAGGAGGGATAGAGGTGACTATGAAAAAGAGAATAAAAACCGCAGGGGCGCTGACCCTTGCAGCAATAACTGTTTTATCAGCAGCCGGTTTATCCAGTGTATATGGTGCTCTCGGAGTAGAGACAGATGAGAAGTGTTCTCTTACATTTACATTGGACGACACGGAGTTCGATGAACTTCGTAGCCTGGATATTCCGGTGGATGTGTACAAGGTAGCGGACATTACAGAAGAAGCACAGTATGATACAACAGGCTATGCGGACTTTGCCGGTCTGGGACTGGAGAATATAAGCAGTACCACATCCGCAGAGGAATGGGCGCAGATGGCTGAGAAAGCTATGCAGATCGTAACAGATAAGGGAACAGCACCAACCAAAAAAGTGCAGGTTGCAAAACCGGCAGGCGCAGCAGAATCCACCGGTGTGATCAGTGATCTGGAAACAGGTATGTATCTGGTACAGGCCGAAACCGTGCAGACCAGTGAATACACCTATGATTTTACCCCGTACCTGGTATCTCTTCCGAATAACTATTATTCCAAAGAGAACCCGGACGATACCTGGGTATATGATGTGACAACCGGTATGAAGCCGCAGCAGACACAGCGTTACGGAGATCTGGAGATCTTCAAGGATCTGACAGAGTACAATGCTTCCCTTAAGGATGCACTCTTCGTCTTCCAGGTAGAAGGCACCAGAAACGGTGAACAGGTCTACAGTGATGTAGTTTCTATTAAGTTCAACCAGGCAGGTAAAAAATCAGTCCTGGTGAAACATCTTCCGGCAGGAACAAAAGTTACTGTTAAAGAAGTGTATGCAGGCGGAAGCTACAGCAATACTTCCGGTGACACACAGGAAACAGTGATCGTTGCCGAGGGAATTACAGACAATCCGGCAAGCGTCAGCTTTACCAATACGTACAACGGAAAACTGATCCCGGGAACCGGTATCGTGAACCATTTTGAGAATAAGGACGGCGAGTGGAGCTGGGAACAGCAGACAGATGAACCCGCCATTGCCAATTAGGGAAAGGGGTGCAGGATATGAGAAAATTAAGTAAAAAAAGTCTTTGCCTTGCAGCCGCAGCCCTGACACTGACAGCGGGGATCAGCGCAGGAACAGCGATGGCGTATTTTACCACGTATGCGGAGGCTTCCGGTAATGTAACCCTGAATATGGGATTTACGGAGACAACGCCTACAGAGGAATTCAGTAACTGGACCAAACATGTGACCGTGAAGAATACCGGTGATTTTGCTTGTTTTGTCCGTGTAAAAGCACTGGCAGGAGAAAAATATCAGGATGGCCTGCAGTACAGTGATTCTGATGGAAAGTGGACACCGGGAGAGGAAGGCTATTATTATTACAGTGAGCCGGTCGCTCCGGGAGAGAGCAGTTCGGTTCTGGATATTAAGATCGACAGCAAGGATACAGAAGACAGTTTTAATGTAGTCGTCGTTCAGGAATCCACAAAGGTTTTATATAATGAAAAGAACGAACCATATGCAGACTGGACACAGATCGCTGATACCAGCGAGACAGCCGGAGAATAGGAGGGTGAGAGATGAGTAAGAAAAAGAGAATGCCCCTTGGGGGACTGACCGTGGCTCTTCTTTCCGCTTCTGTGGTATTGCTGGCAGGAAGTACGGTGGGAAGTGCCAGAGCGGCATTGACTTATTACAGTGAGAACTATGGCGCACAGGTAGAGGTTTCCAATATCGGTGTCAGCCTGGTGGAAAATGACAAGGTGATCAGTAAGAGAGATTACGCATCCAACGGAAAATGGGATGAGGCAACAGGTGATCTGCTGACAGGTCTGAAGGAAGAAAAGATCGTACCCGGAAAACAGTACGATGAAGCAATCAAGGTGACAAACAGTGGTTCCATCGACAGTTATGTCCGTGTGATCCTGAAGAAGAGCTGGACGAATAAAGAGGGTGTGAAAGATACCACTCTTTCCCCGGATCTGATCGATCTGAATCTGAAAGAGGGAAGTGGCTGGATGATCGATAAGAATGCATCTACAAAAGAGAGAACCATTCTTTATTATACAGGTATCCTTCCGGCAGGAAAAAGCACACCGGCACTCAGTGATACGCTGACCATCGATGGCAGCATCGCTACCAAGGTAAAACAGGATGTCACAGAAAAAGACGGTTATAAAACCATCACCACAACCTATGCCTACGATGGTTATAATTTCCAGCTTGAAGCCGAAGCAGATGCAGTACAGACGCACAACGCACAGGATGCCATCAAGAGTGCCTGGGGTGTGGATGTAGACGTAGACGGCAATGGCAATATCAGCTTACGATAGGAGGTGCAAAATATGAAAAAGAAAATTTTGTGCCTTGCCATGGCAGCGATCATGGCCGTAGGCATACATACAACAGCATTTGCAGAGACCTTGCAGGGAGGTTCTGACTGGAAGGTAGAATTCAACGGTTCCAAGATGAGCAGTAATTTTACTTCCGCAGACATGAAGAAAGATATCTTCCAGTTACAGCCGGGAGATACCATGGAACTTCAGGTAGGACTGAAGAACACCAGTGAGAAAGATGCAGACTGGTATATGACCAACGAAGTATTAAAATCTCTGGAAGACAGCCAGAGCATCGCAGAGGGCGGCGCATATGGTTACAAGCTGACTTATGTGGGACCGGATAAGAAGGAAACCGTATTATATGACAGCGAAACCGTAGGCGGCGAGGATGCCACGAAGGGTGAAGGTCTTCACCAGGCTACCGATGCACTGGAGAAGTATCTGTATCTGGATCGTCTCTCAAAAGGTGATGTAGCTTCGGTTCATCTGACAGTAAAGCTGGACGGTGAGACACAGGGTAATGATTATCAGGATACACTGGCAAGTCTTCAGATGAGTTTCGCAGCCGATCCGGTAACAGTGACAACCGTGACGAAGAAGGGCGAAGACAAAGTTGTCAATAAGACAGTAACCAAGACAGTGCAGACACCGACAAAGAATGTTGTGAGATCCCCGAAAACAGGTGATACTACTCAGATCCTTGCCATCAGTGCGGTAGCGCTGGCAAGCGGTGTGATCCTTCTGATCCTGGCAGTGGTACTGATCAAGAAGCGAAAAGAGGAGAAAGGAGAGGGTCAGAGATGAAAAAAATGTATAAGATAGCCACAGTTCTTCTGGCCTTTTGTTTTCTGCTTGGATCAGTTCCTATGAGTGTTAAGGCAGAGGATTATACGTATAAAGTAACAATTTACAGCGGCAAACAGGGAACATTTACAGGTATACCGGGAAATCTGGTAAAAGGAAATAATGCTACAGTTTCTGTTAGCGATGATAAGAGTGCTATTGTAATAGACAAACTGAATCCAAATGATCCGGTAAATATGTCAGAACTATTAACCTCAGTTTCGCTGGGTAGTAACAGCAAATATTATGTTCGTGGAATTAAAGAAAGCGGACGTGATAATAGTGAAAAACTGAATACACTTTCATTTGATGTGAAAGAAGACCAGGAATACGTAGTAGCATACGGAATCAAAGGCAATCAGGTAGCCTATACCGTCAATTACCAGGATGCCAACGGCAACAAGCTGGCAGACAGCCAGACCTTCTATGGTAATGTAGGTGACAAACCGGTGGTTGCATATACCTATATCGATGGTTACACACCGGAGTACAGAAACCTGACCAAGACCTTATCTGCCAATGCAGCAGAGAACGTATTTACCTTTAATTATCTGCCATATGAGACCGTAACCGTGACAACACCGGGACAGACCATCACCAACACCACCGAGCAGACAGTTACCGTACCGGGAGGTACAACAACTACAACCGGTGGTACTACCGGAACAACCGGTGGAACTACAGGCACAACCGGTGGCACAGGAACCAATGCCAATGGCGGTAACGCAGCAGGCACAACCACCGGAAACGGTGATGCACAGGGCACAGATGCCACAGGTGGAACCGGCAATGGCGGACCTGGCAATGTAACAGATAATCAGGGAACAGAAGGCACAGAAAACGGCGGAACCACCCAGGATGCACAGGGTAACGAAGACACCACCACAATCGGTGATGAAGATACACCAAAAGCAGACCAGGATCTGAAAGATCTGGACGATGAGGATGTACCGAAGAGTGACAAAGACCTGGATGGCAACAAGAAAGTAAAGAAGAGCCTTCCTCTGGTAGCCGGCGTTGGTATCGGCGTAGCAGCACTTGCAGCACTGGCAGCAGGTATTGTGATCGTCAGAAAACGTGTACACAGATAATCAGACAGTGGAAAGAACAGTGAGACTGCTGTATGGAGTAAAAACAAAACTCCATACAGCAGTTTTTTTGTTGTCCACACAAATCAAAGTCGCGAAGGGTATTCTATTTTGCATAAAATAACATATAAAGAAGATTTGCTTTCTTTCACGTAATGTATTATAATATGCATGTATATTTCGCGGAAGGAACGAAAATCATATTTTCCGTGAAAGTGTAATACAACTCAGGGAAGTGGTTGTTTCAGGAGGCTGTAAACAGAAGTATGCAAACATGTGGAACGTATGTGAAGAACAAAAAATCGAAGAACCAACAGGTTTTGTATGTAAAAATGTTCGGTGATTTTTCCCTGAAATATCAGGGGAGATCTTTGATCGCAAAGAAGAAAAAAGAGACGCAGTTTGCACTGGTATTGCAGTTGATTTTCCATAGCGGAGAAGAGGGGATCAGCCGGGAACATCTGGAGAAGGTTTTGTTTGGTGAACGGACATTGGACGATGCGAATCATGCGATCCACAGCCTGATTTATAATATCAGAAAGAAGCTGGAGCAGACAGGGCTTCCGAAAGGAAAATATATTATTTCCAGAAGGGGAAGATTTTACTGGGACAAAGAGATTCCGTTTGAAGAGGATGCGCAGTTGTTTGAAGAGTACTGCAGCAGAGCATGCAGGGCAGGGGACTGGGAGGAACGGATTGAGCTGTGCTGGAAAGCTGCCTTGCTGTATAAAGGTGCTTTTCTTAAGGACTCTGAGCAGGAAGGCTGGGTAAAAGAGGAACGAGAGCGTTACCATATCATGTTCCGGAAGCTGATAGAATATATGGCAGAGCTTCTGCGGAAAAAGAAGGCATATATTCAGCTGGAGAAGCTGGGCCGGCATGTATCAAAAGCAGCGCCATATGAAGAAGGGGAACTACTGGTGATCGAGGCGCTGACCGGTATGGGAAGAGCGGAACAGGTAGAGAGTCTGTATGTGGAAACCGTGGAAAAGTATCGTCAGGTCTATATGGAAGAAGAACTGTGTAAATTAAAGGATTTTCGGAGAAAAATCGAAGAACAGCTTGACCATCCGTATGATATACTGGATAATATACAGGAGAATATGGCAGAACAGCTGGAAAAGGTACAGGAGCCATATCAGGGTAACTGGATGGTGTTCCGGGAGATTTATCATATGGTTGCACGTATGATAGAGCGAAGCGGTCAACAGGTGCAGCTGATGTTATGTACATTAACGGATATGGAGGAACATCCCATCAGATCCGATGAATGTGCAGAGGTACTGTCACGGTATATATGGGAAAGTATCTGCAGAAGTATTCGTGCGGGAGACGTAGTTACCCGTTACGGGAAGGGACAGTATCTGGTGCTTCTGATCAATACAAAACCGGAGGATTGTCAGGAGATCCAGAAACGCATCGATGCACAGTTCCGGAAGAAAGATACCGTGTATGAGATCCGGTACAGCGTGAAGTCTGTCAGAAGTCTGAATAATGCAAAGGATGATCAGAGCCTGTCATAAGGTGTTTTTCGGGCAGGCATCGGTTCTGGTACAGGATATGGGAAAAAAGAAGAAAGAAAAAAGAGGGGCACTGGCAGGATGTGCCCGGGTCTGTAAGATATTCGGAACGGTCTGTCTGGTGGCAGTGATTCTTGTATGTCTGCCATTAACCCTTCCGCGGGTCTTCGGATATGAGATCTATACAGTCATCAGTGGAAGTATGGAGCCGGCGATACCGGTGGGAAGTCTGGTCTATGTACAGCCGGGAGCACCGGAGGATGCCGAGACAGATGATGTGATCGCATTCCACAGTTCTATGGATACGGGAGCAATCATCACACACAGGGTTATCAAAAATGATATAGTAACCGGTCAGATCCACACCAAGGGTGATGCAAATGAAAAGGAGGATCTGTATCCGGTGGGCTATGATTATTACATGGGAAAGGTAGTGTATTCTGTTCCTGTGCTGGGACGGGTACTTGCATTTTTCGTGACATTTCATGGTAAGATCGCAGCGGGAAGTCTGATCGGACTTGCGATTCTGTTACAGATCATCGGTGGAATGCTGGAATCTGCGAATGAGAAGAAACAGGCAAAAATATCGCAGAAATAGCTTTGCGATATTAGCAGAAAATAGTATAATAACAGTAGCTGTGAAAGATGAGACAGTTACTGAGAAATGAAGGTAACCGGGGCAGTAGCCTGCAGTTACCTTCTGTGTTATAGAAAGAAGGACAGGTACGATGGGATTTAAAAAAGTTGATGTAAAAACACTCGATATGAAACCTTTTGAGAAGATCGGTTCCGAATGGATGCTGATCTCCGCAGCAAAAGACGGCAAAGCCAATACAATGACCGCTTCCTGGGGCGGCATCGGCGTTCTGTGGGGCAAGAATGTGGCAACAGTATATATCCGCCCGCAGCGTCACACCAAAGAATTCATAGATGCAGGTGATACATTTACCATCAGTTTTTTCGGCGGCGAGCACATGAAAGAGCTGGGCTACCTCGGCAAAGTCTCCGGCAAAGATGTCCCGGACAAGATCGAACAGTCCGGTCTGCATCTGACAGAAGTAGACGGTCAGCCGGGATTCGAAGAGGCTACACAGGTGCTGGTATGCAGAAAGCTTTACCATGACGAGATCAAACCGGAAAACTTCTATGAACCGGAAGAAGATGAAAGATGGTATCCGGAAAAAGATTATCATACCATGTACATCGCTGAGATCCGGGAGTGCTGGGTGAGAGAGTAAAGCAGAAAGTACAAAAGAAGAGTCGGAATCCTGAAAGGTAAGACAGGTTTCCGGCTTTTTTGCATGACAGGCGAGGCAGGACTGGCTGTTTCTGGTTGCAGAAGTAAGGAAAAGAGACATATAATAGATGTTGCAGGGTAACTATTCAGTTGCCACTGTCCCGCGAGGTGTTTTGACATGAATATGTCAAAATCCCGAGACATACAAGCCAAAATGCCATCACCGAAGGTGATTTACGCGAGCAACGAGTCAAAGTCCGTGCTTGCACGGAACCTTGAGGAGTGCCGCGATAACGATAAAAACTCGCAAAGCGTGTTTTTATCGTTTAAATGCATTTTGGCTCGTAACTGTGAAGGTACTGAACAGTTACGTTGCAGGAAAGGTTTACATGCAGAAAAAGGAGACAATCGTATGCTGAATATTTTTTATGGTGATATGAAAGAAGCTGTGTATAATACGGCAGCTTATTTTAAATATGATTACGAGGACAGCTGGATCATAGATCCGTTTGTGAAAGAAATGATTCAGGATGTCGATCGGTCGACGGTCTTAGACAGTGGAGTCATCGACAGCCCGGTCCTTGGGAAGATACCACCAACAGGACTATCCGGTGGAGTGAAAACACTGATTCTTGTTAAATTTGAAAAAGATAAGATTTTTAATGCTTCGACATGCGGTGACAATTGCGCAAAATGGTTGTTGAAAATTGCTGCATCAGAGGATCGCACAATTAATCTGCATCATTTGATGGAATTTGGGGAAGAACCATTTCAGATCCGTATTCTGAATACGGATCAGGTGGTGTGTTCCATGAGAGAACTGATATCGATAGCCGGTGAATTTGTCTGACAGGAGATAGGGAGAATGAAGGGAAAACATAAAATTGTTGTTTCAACAAAACGCTTAAAATATGAGTTTGAACTGCACCGCAATCTGACTATCATTCGTGGAGACAGTGCAACCGGAAAAACCACGCTGGTAGATATGGTCCGGGATCATATCAATAACCCGTCAGGCACACCGGTGGAGCTGGTTTGTGATAAAACATGCTATGTGCTGGAGGGAAACTTATGGAAAGCACAGTTATCGGAGATTTCAGATGGTATCGTATTCATAGATGAAGGAAATGAATTTATCAAAACAGAAGAGTTCGCGGGAACTATTCAGAAAACAGATAATTATTATGTAATTGTAACAAGGGAATCTTTACCTGCACTACCATACAGTGCAGAGGAAATTTATGGTATCCGAACATCTGGAAAATATGGGATGTTGAAACAGAGTTATCATGAGTTTTACAGAATATATGGAACAGATACCTGTACTAACCCGGTAAAACCGGAGATGGTTCTCACAGAGGACAGTAATTCGGGTTATCAGTTTTTTTCTCACATATGCCAGGCGAATGGGTTGAAATGCGAGTCTATGAATGGAAAATCGAATGTTTTCCACTATATCAATGAACATAAAGATCAGAAAATCCTTGTAATAGCAGACGGTGCGGCGTTCGGCTCGGAAATTGACAGAGTATTGAAACTGATCCGGGAAAATGAAACAGCAGCTCTGTATCTGCCGGAATCCTTTGAATGGTTGATTTTAAAGTCTGGGGTATTGAAAAATAATCAGATAGACCAGATATTGGATGAGCCGGCAGAATATATAGAAAGCAGAGATTATTTCAGTTGGGAACGGTTTTTCACATCTGTGTTAATTGAGAACACCAGGGATACTTATTTGGCGTATGCAAAAAAGAAACTGAACGCAGCGTATCTTGGTGGAACGGTAGAGGAGGCAATTCTTAGACAGATGGAGAAGATAGAACTGACTGTGAATTGAAAAGAGGAATATGGTATGCTTGTTGTAGCTGCGAGAAAATTAACAAGCATTTTACTCGAAGAAGATTGTGAAATTAATCATTCTCATATATAATAAATTATATAATGTGCCGTGGAAAAAGATAATTTTCAGAAAATGTATATGGGGATGGAGGACGCTGTATGAAGAAGAGAAGAATATTCCGCAATCTGAACAACAAAGAGTTCGCCTGGGTGCTTTATGATGTGGGTAATTCGGCGTATACGATGCTGGCGTGTGCGCTGATACCTATCTGGTTTAAGGCGATGGCGATAGGGACAAAGCCGGGGCAGCTGACGTCGGATCGGGCAACGGCTTATTATTCGATGGCGATTGCGGTGATCACGATCGTGGTTGCGTTGCTGGGTCCGGTATGTGGAGCGATTTCCGATTATAAAGGCATGAAAAAGATATTTTTTACCAGTACCGTTGCAGTGGGCGTCTGTGGATGCATCCTGAATGGATTTGCCTGTCAGTGGATCGTATTTTTGCTCCTGTTTGCAGTAACCAAGATCTTTTACAATATGTCCCTGATGTTTTATGACTCGATGTTAAACGATATCACCACGGAAGAGCGGATGGACGAAGTTTCTTCTTATGGTTATGCATGGGGATATCTTGGATCGTGTATTCCGTTTCTGATCGCGCTGGTAGCTTATGTACTCGGACCGGATATGGTGGGTATCATTTCCGGTAAGTTATCCATGGCGATCGGGTTTGCGGTTACGGGGCTCTGGTGGCTTCTGGTGACGGTTCCGCTGATAAAGAATTATAAACAGATCAATTACGTGGAAAAGAAAGAACATGCAGTGAGAAGTGCGTTCCGCAGGATCTTTGAAACCATCAGGTTTATCGCAACAAAAGATAAAAAGGTATTTTTCTTTCTGATCGCATTCTTTCTCTACATCGATGGCGTGGGAACGATTATTGATAACTGTATCAATATCGGAACGGACCTGAACCTGAGCACTGTGGGACAGGTGATCTGTCTGCTGGCGACACAGGTTGTTGCCTTTGGCGGTTCACTGGTATTTGCAAAATTGTCGAAGAAGTACGATACCGTGCAGCTGATCCTGGTATGCATTGCAGGGTATTTTATCGTCTGCCTGTATGCGCTGACCTTAAAGAATCTGATAGGTTTCAGTTTTCTGGCATTCGGTGTGGGATGCTTCCAGGGATCCATCCAGTCCCTGTCGAGATCGTACTTTTCCAAGATCATTCCACCGGATAACTCGGGAGAATATTTTGGTCTGTATGATATTTTTTCAAAAGGAGCATCTTTCCTTGGATCGGCTGTGATCGCAGGAGTAAAACTGGCTGGAGGAACCATTAATATTGCAGTGGCATCACAGGCAATCTTTTTCTTCCTCGGATTCATCTTCCTGAAGATCGCAGATGGAAAAGAGCGGAGGATCGTGGAAAGTAAATAAAGAGTATCAGAAGGAAATACGGGAATAAAAAAGCTAATTACATATTGCAGCTATAAACAGCAGGAGTCTGAGGATCAGTAGAAGGATTCTCAGGCTGCCACTCAAAATGTGTTCAAATATACTCAAACACATCGAGAAATTAAAGTCCT
>OGDF01001460.1_pt1 | contig 34840 bp, 31 predicted proteins | sample 1570141 | NCBI WGS metagenome assembly OGDF01 (sample SAMEA4370581, study PRJEB24528) | human gut metagenome
TTCCGTACAGGCTTCTCACCTGTTAGACTACCCGCCCTTCGTCTGGGCGCACAATTTCATATTTGTAGAAAGCATTTCTCTTTCGACATTAATATCAAATCCGCAGATTTTTACGGACGGAATATGAAGTTCCGGAGATTTCGCCTTTGCTTCAAGCATTGAAATCAGATACACATTAATCGATTTTTTGTCATAAATTCGCTCTCCGTTTTCTTTTGTTAAAACAACGTCTTTATTTTGCTCTGCTATCTTTTTATCAGCTTCAAGTCCTGCGAGAAAATGCTCAGCGACCTCAATTTTTATAGGTAATTCTTCAAGAGTTTTTTGTGTTAAAACAGTTTCATGAGCGTATTCAGAACGCAGCATATTTAACTCGCTGATTTCATTTCCAAGTTCAACAAATCTTCTAAAGTCAGGATTTCCCTCTGCTTGTGCCTGAAACTCTCCATAGGTAAGAACTTTTCCATCACAATCCTCCATAGAACGACCAACATTTTCGTTATTAAGGAATTGTGCAATAAATCTTGCTTTGTTTGCAACTGTTTGATATAAATAGCTATCCATTGTTCCCTCAGTAACATAATTGAAAATCTCGACCTCACTGAAACTGTTTCCCTGACGTAAAATTCTTCCCTCACGCTGCTCAAAATCCGAGGGCTTCCAAGGGATATCAAGATGATGAAGTGCACATAATTTTTCTTGAATATTCGCACCTGTTCCAAGAGTATTTGTGCTTGCAATTACAACTCTGTACTTGCCGGCATTAATATCTTTGAATATTTCCTCACGATTTTTTGAATCGGATTTTGGTGCAAATATAATTTCGTTTTCCGGTATTCCTTGTGCAACAAGTTCATTTTTTATGTAATCATATACAGAAAAATTTCCATTATCAGAATTTACTGCAATGTCAGAAAATACAAGTTGCACACCTTTTGTTTCATTATTTTCGTTGTAAATTCTGACTACATTTTCTATGCACTTATCAACCTTTCCGTCTTTATTCTGCTGAATCTCAAACGGTGGTTCTTCATCTTTTCGTGTGTAAATCGCTTGCAACGCCTGATTTCCAAGTGAAAAATATCGTGCTTCTCCTGTAATCTTTAAGAGATTATCTTCATACGGCTCAACATTACCGTTCTGTATTGCTTTTGCTCTCTTTGCAAGTTCTCTGACAAAAGCCCTCTGTTCCGGAGTTGCAGGAACAGTAAAGAGTTGGGCTTTACCTGTTTTAAGAATTGGACGAGGCAAATCAAGCTTGAGAATTATATCTCGAATTCACAGTATACCGAAGGAGAACAAGAAAAGAAACATCGTAAAGAGGTTGTTAAGAATATAAGCACCAACTGGATCGCATTGAGCCAAAATAGCAAATTCCATGCGATTTTTGCCACAAGCAGTATTCCGGATGCAGTGAAGTATTATCGCCTATTTAAGAAAATATGTCCTGAGAGCCGTGTGGCTGCACTATTTGAGCCAACTATTGACAATAATGGCAGTCATGCTCATGAAAAAGAAGATGGCATTATAGAAATGCTCGAAGACTATAATGAGCGACGGGCAGGATTTTTCAATCCTACATACGCTAAGTATAAGAAAGATGTTGCTGCTCGTATTGCATATTTATGGTTCGCACAGCCATGCACATCGAAAATATAGCCGATACTGTGGTCTGTTTCGCCAAGGTCACGGATTATTTTATTAAGACGTATCTCATATAAATAATGCATTTTGTCAAAAATCTTAAATCCGCAATATTGCATTATCACAGCTTTTATGATATACTCAGATAAGAATCACCCGCGCAAAGTGCAGGAGGCGTTACAATGAGCAAAGTATTTATAGTTGAGGACGATGAAATAATAGCAAAAATGGTTGCCGAACATCTGAAAAGCTGGAAAATGGAAGTCCGCTGTGCAAACGGACTAAAAAATGTTACAGAGGAGATCAAGGAATTTTCTCCGGATATTGTCTTAATGGACATCAATCTCCCCTATTACAATGGATTCTACTGGTGTGCGGAAATAAGAAAATTTTCCAAAATCCCGATAGTTTTTCTGTCATCGGCAGATGACAACATGAACATTGTCATGGCAATGAACATGGGCGGCGATGATTTCATAGCCAAGCCGTTTGATCTCGCAGTTCTCTCGGCAAAGCTTCAGGCGGTGCTTCGGCGCAGCTACGGCATGGAGCTGAAATCTCACACACTCGACTTTGACGGAATAAGCCTCGATCTTGACGATACAACGGCGAGCTATAAAGGTGAAAAGATCGAGCTTACCAAAAACGAGTTCATTATACTGAAAACGCTTTTTGAAAAAATCGGTAAAGTAGTAAGCCGTGACGAACTCATGGAAAAGCTATGGGGAAACGACGAATTCGTTGACGACAACACTCTTACGGTCAATATTGCGAGGGTAAGGAAAAAATTTGAGCAAGTAGGAGCAGACGGTCTCATCAGGACAAAGAGAGGGCTTGGTTACATTGTCGGACAGGAATAATAACAAAACTAACGAATTAAAGGGATTTTTCAGCACAAGCTATCCGATGATCCTGTCGGCAGCCGCAAAAACAGCAATAGTTTTTGTACTCTCCTCACTCTATCTGAAAGACGCAGAATTTACATTTTATATTGTTTCGTTCATACTTATTATTGAAGTCGTAACATTGTTTTTTCAATACAGCAACTTTAAAAAGCAGCAAAAGCAGACAGCTCAATTGCAGCGCGAACTTGAAAACAATAAGATCTCGTGGGAAAGTCAGCGCGATAAAGAGGACTTCTTTGCTATGTGGGCGCACCAGATAAAGACCCCTATCGCAGCGCTGAAACTCCTTTTGCAGTCGGATAAACAGGACGTTACCGCCTGCAAGGGCGAGGTTTTCAAGATAGAGCACTACGTTGAAATGGCTCTGGGATTTCTTAGGTTTGAGGAAATGGGAAACGACCTTGAACTTCTAAGCTACGAACTTGAACCCATAGTAAAACAATCGATAAAAAAATTCGCTCCGATGTTCATTTCAAAGCATCTTCCCGTAAATCTGAAAGATCTGAACGTAAAGATACTCACGGACGAAAAATGGCTTTCGTTCGTGATAGAGCAGTTGCTTTCAAATGCGGTAAAGTACACATCTTCCGGCGGTATAACTATCAGAACCTGTACAGAAAACGAACAGCTTTGCATAATTATAGAGGACACGGGAATAGGTATACGCAGTGAAGACCTTCCGCGGCTGTTTGAAAAAGGATTCACTGGTTACAACGGAAGAATGGATAAAAAGGCGAGCGGTCTCGGACTTTATCTATGCAAGAGCATATGCGACAAACTCGGGCACAAGATCAGCATAGAATCACAGGAGAACAAGGGTACTAAAGTCACGATAAGAGTTACGGCGGAAAACGTCTCCTGCGGCGATCTGCTTAAAATGTGATCCAACCTTACAAAAATGTAAGAAAACTTCAAGGAAATGTAAGCCAATCAACTGGCAGCGCATTTCCTTTTTTGCTATAATTATAACCGTCAGATAAAACAATTTGACATAAGAAGATCAGATGAACGAAAGGAAGTTTTTATATGGGAATTCTGGAAGTAAACCACATTAAAAAAGTGTACAAAACCAAAATTGGCGGAACAGAGGTCGAGGCGCTGAAGGACATTCATTTCAGCGTGGAATCGGGCGAGTTTGTCGCTATCATGGGCGAATCGGGCAGCGGCAAGACCACTCTCCTTAACATACTTGCCGCACTCGACAAGCCTACTTCGGGCAGAGTATGTGTTGCCGGCAAAGACCTCACCGCGATACGTGACAAGGACAGAGCGGAATTCCGCCGAAACAACCTCGGCTTTATTTTTCAGGATTTCAACCTGCTCGATAATTTCTCTATCGAGGACAACATCATGCTGCCGCTGGTTCTTGCAGGCGAGGATTACAAAACAATGAGGGTCAAACTATTTCCTATCGCAAGCAGCCTCGCAATAGACAGTCTGCTGAAAAAGTATCCCTACGAAGTTTCGGGCGGACAAAAGCAGAGAACTGCCGTTGCCCGCGCGCTCATCACAAATCCTTCTATCCTGCTCGCAGATGAACCGACCGGCGCACTTGATTCAAAGTCATCGACCAAGCTGCTTGAACAACTGCGGGAAATAAACAAAACGGGACAGACCATTCTTATGGTAACTCACAGTAATGTCGCTGCAAGCTACGCTAACCGCGTTATGTTCATCAAAGACGGCGAGGTTTTCCACCAGATATACAAGGGCGATATGAAGCGCAGCGAAATGCTTGACAAGATATGCGATTCGGTAACGGTTCTCATGAGGGGAGGAGAAAACGATGAGTAATAAGATCTTCCGCAAATTCGTTGCAGAGGGTATCACCAAAAATAAAAAGATCGTTCTCCCCTTTCTGGTTGCCGGAACGATAATCGTAATGATCTTCAACATTCTTGCCTCTCTCGCGTATACTCCCTACATCTATCATGACGGAATTGAAGCTTTCTACGGCGCGCAGATACTTTCTACGCTGCTTGAGATCAGCTTTAAGGTCATCGGTTTTTTCTCGGTCATTTTCATACTTTATGCAAACAACTTTGTAATGAAAAACAGGCGAAAGGAGATAGGACTGTATGGCGTTCTCGGACTTTCCAAAAAGAATATTGCCATTATACTTATCGGCGATATGCTGGTCAAAGCCTTTATAACTATCGTATGCGGACTCATTCTCGGAACATTTCTGAATAAGCTCATGCTCCTTGCGCTTTACAAGATAATTCACCAGCCGCCTGTTTCAGGGCTTATGCTCGAACCGAAAAGCATAATAATAACAGCAGTCATTTTCTCCATTATCTATCTTGTGTGCCTTATTTCAAACATCATGTCGGTAAATATCTGCAATCCTATCGAACTCCTGCGCAGCGACAAAAGCGGAGAAAAAGAACCGAAAGTCAAAGTGCTGATGTTCATTGCAGGTCTTGCCGCACTCGGCTGCGGATATTTTATCGCACTCAAAGCCAAGAGCACCATGGACGCGATACAGTCTCTATTTACGAGCATTATACTCGTAATCGCAGCAACTTACCTGCTCTTTATCGCAGGCAGTATATTTATACTAAAAAAACTCAAGAACAACAAGAAATACTACTATAAAACCCGAAACTTCATCAGCGTCTCCAATCTCATCTATCGAATGAAGCATAACGCGGCAGGTCTTGCGTCAATATGCGTGCTTTCCACGGGAGTTCTCATACTGCTTACAAGCGCCGCTTCCTTGCAGATACTCGGCAATAAGTCAATTGACACCCTTTATCCGAATGATATCAAGATAGAGATATACGATGACAATTCTTTAAGCGATGAGGAGTGTATCAGCGGAATAGAGTCCATTGCTGACAAGCAAACTGAAAGCGTAGTCAACGGAAAAGTTCTCAGATACAATTCGGCTTTATGGGTAAAAAGCGGAAACACCTTTACAGCCGAAGAATCAGAGGCTCTTATCAGCGTAAATGACGGAGCTGATATGTATCTCCTTTCACTTGATAATTACAATAAATATTTCGGAGCTGATGTAAAGCTTGACAAGGATCAGGTACTCGTCTACTCCACAAAGAATGATTTAAGCGGCGAATTGAACATTCTTGATAAAAAATTCTCTATTACGGGAGAAGTTCCCGAGGCCGACAGAGATAAACTGGACAAGATCATAAATCCCGCAATGAGGCTTTACGAGAGCGTTGTCGTCGTATTTGACAGCGATGAGACAATAAAAAGCCTGACTACGCTCGATAAATCAAGCGATCCAAGAATTTATATCTGCTTTGATACACAAAGGGAATGGTCGGCTAAAAAAGTAGCTGCTTTCACCAAAGACGTCAACGAATACCTGCGCAGCGGTCTTGATCATCCATCAAAGAACGAGTCTTACCACGTCGAGGTCAAGTTCAAGCAGGAGGAAAAAGCTTTCTTCTACAACCTCTACGGCGGAGCTTTCTTTGTCGGACTCTTCCTCGCAGTTGTTTTCCTCATGGCAACGGCTCTTATCATCTACTATAAGCAGCTTTCAGAGGGCTATGAGGACAAGGAGCGCTACCGGATCCTCAGTTGTGTCGGTCTTACCGATAAGGAGATAAAACAGACCATAAAGCGACAGGTCAAGCTGATATTCTTCCTCCCGCTCGTGACTGCGATAATCCACATGGCGGTTGCCAGCAAGATAATCAAGCTGTTTCTCGGAAGCGTCATTATCGTTGACACATTCACATTTATCTGCTCAATGGTGATAGTATCACTTGTATTTACAGTATTCTATGCGATAGTCTACAAGTTCACATCAATACAGTACTATAAAATAGTTAACTCAAACAACTGATTCCCGAATCGCTGAAACAGCAAAAACCTCCTATGGTTCATTTCTGCCATAGGAGGTTTTTATTTTTACAAGAGTTGTTTACTGCTCTGGAAGTGTAATAAGATCAATAATATACTTCTGAACAGCAAGAGCGTCTTTAGTGGTCACACCGTCGCCAACGCTTGAGCAGTCAGCGTTTCTACAGCCGCTCTCAGTGATGTGAGTCGGGTCATTGCCTGTAAGTCCGTATTTGTCCTTATTTGCAATCGCCTGTAGTATCATAACTGCATCCGAAATATCGACCTTGCCGTCGGTGTTTGCATCTCCGTAAAGAAGATCGTCAACTATAGTTGTTGTCGAAGTTGTCGGTATTTCTGATGTAGTGGTAGTTGTTGTTTCAGCGGGTTTAGTTGTAGTAGTGGTAGTAGTTGTTGTCGTAGTAGTCGTTGTGGTGGTAGTAGTCGTTGTGGTGGTAGTTTCGGAAGTCGTGGTGGTAGTTTCGGAAGTCGTGGTGGAAGTAGTTTCAATCGCCTTTTTGTTTACGATAACATCGCCAACATCAGCAGAAACCTTGTCGATGAAGCCCATTGATTTACACCTGTCTCAACCAGTGTCTCGAACTGCTTTCTCTGCTCGTAGGTAATGGTCTGAGTGGACTGCCAGCGAACCACATAATTAAGCTCTCCGTTGTTGGCAATTATCTGGTCAAAGAGGGAATTCCAGCGCTTGGATTTAGTACCCATTGAATCCTCGTTCTGAACTCTGTTCTGGTAGATCCAGTCAGCAGCGTACTGATACTCCGAGGGCATATCCGCAATTGTGATAGCCGAATCAGCGGCATTAGCCGTTACAGTTGCAGGTACGGAGAGAACTGAGGGCTGGTTCTCAAATGCAAAAGGCGCAGAGAGGGCGGACGCCATTACAGCAGCACTGAGAAGCGCCGATGCAAGCTTCTTTTTTGATTTTTTTAGCATAATTACACTCCTTCTATATTTTTCCCATGTAATGCACAACAGCGTGTTCACAAAAAATTGGGAACACGCCGTGAAACTTCGCTGCATAGGGATTATGAAATAATTATGCAATATTTACAAACAAAAAATCAATATTTATAATACAATAAATCAAATATCAAACTGAAAATTCTATCATTTTCACAATGGCGGACTGTCCGGCTTGGCGAAAATAACAAAACGGAGGTCATAATTCCGACCTCCGTCAATATCAATCTACCGCCGCAGACAGAACTTCACCTATTCTGCCGCAAATCAGCAGGTCTGCTGAACTGTCCATTCCTGTAGGAGACATATTTATTATAACAAGATCGTTTCCGCGGAAGTAGCGCACAAGTCCTGCCGCAGGATATACATTAAGAGAAGTGCCTGCGATAATCAGCGTATCCGCCTCTGCGATCGCATTGACAGCACCGTTTACCACACTGTCGTCAAGTCCTTCCTCGTAGAGCACAACGTCGGGCTTTACCACTCCCCCACACTCACAGGTGGGAACACCAGTCGAGTTCATGATAAATTCAACACTGTGGAATTTTCCGCATTTCATGCAGTAGTTTCGCAGAACGCTGCCGTGAAGCTCGTACACCTTTTTGCTGCCGGCAGCCTGATGCAGACCGTCTATATTCTGCGTCACCACCGCAGTAAGCTTACCCTCGCGTTCAAGCTGTGCAAGTTTGAGGTGCGCCGCATTCGGTTCAGCGTTAGGGCACAGCATTTTTGCGCGGTAGAATCTATAAAATTCCTCCGTCTTTTTCATGAAAAAGCTGTGGCTGAGAATAGTCTCGGGCGGATAATCCCACTGCTGATTGTAAAGACCGTCAACACTTCTGAAATCCGGAATACCGCTCTCGGTGGAAACTCCTGCACCGCCGAAAAAGACTATCTTATCGGAATTTTTGATTATTCCGCGAAGTTTTTCGATCTCTTCCATACTACTCACCCATGACCTTTACATAGAATTTTCTTGTGCGCGGGCCGTCAAATTCACAGAAATAAACGTCCTGCCAAGTTCCGAGCAAGGGCTTTCCGCCGCTTACGATGAGGATCTCGCTTGCTCCGACCGCCGAGGACTTTATATGCGCGTCCGAATTGCCCTCTGCATGGCGAAAAGCATTGAGATTCGGAAATATCTTGTCCATCCCGAGCACAAAATCGCTTTTTACGTCAGGGTCAGCGTTTTCGTTGATCGTTATAGCGGCAGTGGTGTGCGGACAGAACACCACGCATATCCCCTCGTTAACTCCGCTCTCGGAAACCGCCTCTGTCACTTCATTTGTAATATTCACAAGTCCCTCATTCGGGGTTTTAAGCTGAAAATTGAATAACATGATTACTCTCCCTTATAATATGTATATGTCGTCAGGTCACTTGTTCTGCGCGTAGTATCTGCAAAAATAGTTCAGCGGACATTCGCCGCATTTCGGACTCCTTGCGCGGCAGATATCTCTGCCGAACTGAACTGTTCTGTGGCAGAAATCCGATGATGTTTCCGGCGGCAGGAGCTTTACGAGGTCTTTTTCGACCTTCGCAGGCTCTTTGTTGGAAGTAAGCCCGAGCCGTCCCGATATGCGTATGCAGTGAGTGTCGGTAACGACCGCAGGCTTACCGAAAACATCGCCGAGAATAAGATTCGCGGTCTTTCTGCCGACTCCCGACAGCGTGAGGAGTTCCTCCATGGTAGAGGGCACTTCTCCGCCGAAATTATTGATAAGCTGCCCTGCCATTTCCTTTAGGCTCTTTGCCTTTGTGTGGTAGAATCCGCACGGTTTCACGTCCTGTTCAAGCTCCGCGAGGTCTGCGTCCGCAAAAGCCTGAAGTGTCGGGTACTTTTTGAACAAAGTTTTCGTTACAACGTTGACCCTTGCGTCAGTGCACTGTGCAGCAAGTCTGGTCGCCATCATAAGCTGATACGGCTCTCCGTAATCAAGCGTACACTGAGCGCCCGGATAGAGCTTTTCCAGTTCTGCGCAGGCAAGGTCTGCAATTTCCTGTTTTTTCATTTGTTCGCACCTCTGAGCTGTTTCTGTTTTGCCAATATATCGTCGTATATCCGATACATCTTCTGAACCGTGTTTTCAAGGAAATAATAGTGCTTTATGTAGAATACGAGCAGTATGATTATCATTGTAACAAGCACAATAAGCAAACCGTTATCTGTTACGAGCATTGTACACATGAATATCGACACTATGACCGCAAACATCATAGTCACGAGAAAATGCACTATCCTCTCGTGCTGCATAAAAGCGATCTTGTCCTTGTGCTCGGCAAGAATATCGTCCACGTCCGAAAGCTCCGTACATTCAGCGAGCCTTTTAGTTATCTGATCTATGTAATTTTTCAGGTATTCTGTCATTGCATTCCCCCCCTTTCTCAAATTATACACCATTTCTGCGATTTTGTCACGCTTTTTTTACTGCCAAATTATACTCGCCGCAAAACTATCATTTGCAGAAATAACAGGCAATATTGAAAATTAAGTCGCCCACCATTAATTAAGTTATATTTAAGCTGAATATTACTCATTATGTCAAAAAGTCAGTCTATCAATTGTGTAACTGACCAAAGTTTTGGAACTATTTGTAATTTTTTTGGAAAATTATTGATTTTTGTATAAATCAGCACTATAATTAAAGTATATTTTATTTTGGGAGGATATTAAAATGAAATCAAAATTCTTAAAGAAAGCGGGTGCAGCGCTTCTTTCAGCTACTATGCTGACTAACACAGCGGCTTTCAGTACGTTTATTTCAGACGCAGCCGACTCAACCGAAACAAGGTATGAGTTTGAAGACGCTGAGATCACCGGCACAGGCAGCATCAAGACTGACGATGCAGAAGCTTCCGGCGGCGCTTACTACTTCCTTGAGGGCAATTCTGATACAGCAACTCTTAAAGTTACGGTCGAGACCACAGGAATGTATGAGCTTTCTATCCGCTATGCAGCAGCTTACGGCGAAAAGATCCAGAACCTCTATGTAAACGGAGTAGATCAGGGTCAGATCTCTTTCACATCCAAGACATGGGCAGACGCTAACTGCGGCAGCGTAAAGCTCAACGCAGGTGAAAACGAGATCATGATAAAGGGAAACTGGGGCTGGACAAACTTTGACTATCTCACAGTAAAGCCTGCAACTCTCCCCGATATCAAAGTAACTCAGCCCTACACCTGCGATACAAAGGCTACTATTGAAACACAGAACCTCATGTCATACCTTTCTGAGGTTTACGGAAATAACATTATCTCAGGTCAGCAGGAAATCTATATGTACGGTCCTCACGACTTTGAGTACGAATTTGAATACCTCAAGGACACAACAGGTCACTACCCCGCTATCCGCGGATTTGACTACCTCAATGAGGCAAATATCCTCGGCTACGGTACTGAGGACGGCACTACCGACAGAATCATTGACTGGGTAAAGAACAGAAACGGTATTGCTACAGCTTCATGGCACCTCACAGTTCCCGTTGACTTTACAAATTATAATGTAGGCGACAGTGTTACTTATGAGAATGCAACCTACTCCTGCAAATGGGATACAGACAAGACCAAGGGCAACACAGCAACCAACTTCAATACAGCAAATGTTGTAAAGGAAGGCACAAAGGAAAACGAGTATTATCTGGCAGCTCTTGAGGAACTTTCCACATACCTCCTCAAGCTTCAGGACGCTAATGTTCCGCTTATCTTCCGTCCTCTCCACGAGGCTGAAGGCTCGGGCGGCGAAACAGGCTCATGGTTCTGGTGGGGCGCAGCAGGTTCAGAAGTATATAAGGAGATCTGGAAGCTCACCTACAAGACACTCACAGAAGATTACTGCATTCACAACATCATCTGGGAGTGGAACAGTTATAACTACGAGAATTCCGCTAACTGGTATCCGGGCGATGACTATGTAGACATCATCGGCTACGATAAGTACAACTGCACAGTTTACCTTGAAGAAAACAACTGGCAGCCTTCACTTGTTCACAATGATTCCGCTATCAGCTCTACTTTCTACGGAATCATGCAGAAATACGGCAGCGCAAAAATGGTATCAATGGCTGAGAACGACTCATTCTCAACAGTTGACAACCTCATGTCAGAAAAAGCAGGCTGGCTCTACTTCTGTACATGGTACGACGGCGATCAGGAAAGCAATCACTTCCTTACAAACCCGCTCTTCAACACAAAGGAAGACACAATCGCTATGTACCAGAGCGATTACTGCATCACTCTTGACGAGCTTCCCGCTGACCTCTACACAAAGAACGGCGAAGTAACAAGAACTACTGCCGCAACAACTACCACTACAACTACAACGGCTGATCCCAGCGTAACAACTACGACGACAACTACCGGCTTTACATTTGAGCAGAAGTCTTACAAGATCGACCTCCCCGAGGACAGAACAGATACAGATCTCGTACTTGAGATCGAAGGCGCTCCCACAGCTTCTATCGGCGGCGGAGTAGGCTACGGCACAAACGCTAAGGACTGGACTAACCTTGAATGGAGCGGAAATGCTGACGCTGACGGCAAGCTCACAATAAAGGTCGACATCTCCGAGATCCCGAGCACAATAACGACCGCAGAGATCCAGATCTGGTGGTCAAATGTTTGGGACAGCACAAAGGAAGCTGCTGACGATGCTGACTGCGATCTCGTAAAGTCATCATTTGTAAAGCGCAGCAGCGGCACAGTTCTCTACGGTGACGCAAACTGTGATGACAAGGTTGACCTTTCAGATGCTGTTATGCTCCTTCAGGCTATCGCAAACGAAGATAAGTACGGAGTTAACGGCACAAGCGAGGATCACATCACAGCTCAGGGTCTTATTAATGGTGACTGTGCTGATCCCGGCAGCGGAGTTACTGCGCTGGACGCACTCTCCATTCAGAAATATATTGCTGAAATATGCACACTTCCTGTATATACAGACAGTTCTACTAAATAAATAATAACTCGCACACTAAAGGCTCACTCAACAATTGTTGAGCGAGCCTTTTTATATTGATCGGCTGTTTCACAATTGTATATATCTGCCGCCGGAAGTCTATACTGCGCTTGACATAATGTTAAACCTATGTTAAAATTATAGCAATAACACATGACAATTTACGCGAAAAGGAGCAGATGCCAATGAAGAAAATGTATTTTATTGTAAACCTTGTCGCGGGCAAGGCAAGGATCAGTAAAAAACTCGGTGCAATAGTGGACGAATTCACAAAAGCCGGATACTATATAACAATACACACAACCCAGAGCGGCGATGATGCCGCAGAATGGGCGAAATATGCCTGCCATCACGGTTACGACCTGCTCGTCTGCGCAGGCGGAGACGGTACACTCAGCCAATGCCTTCAGGGAATCATGGAGTGCGAAGATCGTATCCCGATAGGATACATTCCCGCAGGTTCTACCAACGATTTTGCAAAAAATCTCGGAATCCCCACCGATACCATAGAAGCCGTCCGCTACATCATTAACGGCAAGCCCTGCCTTTGCGATATCGGCAGTCTCAACAGTCAGAGTTTCTCCTACGTTGCGGCTTTCGGAGCATTTACCAATATAACCTACGACACCTCTCAGAGGGTAAAGAACCTGTTTGGTCACGCTGCCTATATGGTCAACGGAGCAGCTCAGCTCAACAATATCAAGGCAAAAAAAATGCGCATTGAATGCGACGGCGAAGTCATCGAGGACGAGTTCATTTACGGTATGGTCACTAATACCGCCTCGATCGCAGGAATTCTCAAAATGGACAACTTTCTGCTTGATGACGGTATATTCGAGGTAACTCTTGTACGCAAGCCCGACAATATTTTCGACCTTGACAGAACTGCCCTTTCGCTGCTCAAAAACGACACCGAGCACAAGAATATTCTTTATTTCCGCACGAGTAAACTGGTTATAACCAACCTTGACGATGAGCCGTTCTCGTGGACTCGTGACGGAGAATACGGAGGAAGCAACATTGTGAATACGATCGTAAACAACAGGCGCGCAGTCAAATTTCTTGTAGCTGAACCCGAAAAACTCCCCTTTTCCAACTTGACGAGCTGAGCCAGCTCGACCGCGTCCACGTTTCCGCTCGCAAACTCGCTCACTCTTATCAACACTTTCAGTTGTACATCGCTTACGGCGGCTTTGATTCAAGCTATTATTTGCGTGCATTTATTGAGCTGAGCCAGCTCGACCGCAGCCACATTTCCGCTCGTAAACTCGCTCACTCTTATCAACACTTTCAGTTGTACATCGCTTACGGCGGCTTTGATTCAAGCTATTATTTGCGTGCATTTATTGAGTTGAGCCAGCTCGACCGCGTCCACATCTCCGCTCGTAAACTCTCTCACTCTTATCAACACTTTCAGTTGTACATCGCTTACGGCGGCTTTGATTCAAGCTATTATTTGCGTGCATTTATTGAGTTGAGCCAGCTCGACCGCGTCCACATCTCCGCTCGTAAACTCTCTCACTCTTATCAACACTTTCAGTTGTACATCGCTTACGGCGGCTTTGATTCAAGCTATTATTTGCGTGCATTTATTGAGTTGAGCCAGCTCGACCGCAGCCACGTTTCCGCTCGTAAACTCGCTCACTCTTATCATGCTTTCAGTCGCACATCGCTTACGGCACTTCAAAAGCAAAAAAGCCATGAAATTTCCACACTCAGAAATTTCATGGCTTGATTTTATATGCACGAACCAAGCACCTTGTACAGCAGTCTGTACAATTCCACAGCCTCGCTGTCCTCAAGAGGTATGCAACAGCCTATTTTTTCAGGAATTTCAACTGCTTTTCCTCGCAAAGCCTCACCCTCCTCGGTGATCTCCGCAAAGAGCACTCTTTCGTCCTCCGAACTTCGTTTGCGGCTGACGAGCCCCTTTCCCTCAAGGCTTTTCAGCACAGGAGTAAGAGTCCCCGAATCGAGAAAGAGCTTTTCGCCAAGCTGTTTTACGCTGATTTTCTTGTCCTCCCACAGAACCATCATTGCGATGTACTGGGTGTAAGTGAGGTCGAGTTTCGCCAAAAACGGGCGGTATTTCTTTATTATCTCGCGCGAACAGGCATAAAGCGGAAAACAAAGCTGGTTCTCAAGACGCAGACAGCCGTATTCTCCCGATCCGGAGCGCTCAGGCATTTTCCTGCTCCTTCTCGTAAGCCTCACGGACAGCAATAGCAAGCTGATCCGCGCAGGAAGTCGGTCTCTTGCCGCAGAGGTTGCCCTTCAGCTTTTCCTCTATCTGCTCTACGGTCATGCCATCAACAAGCTTTGAGATAGCCTTGAGGTTGCCGTTGCAGCCGCCGATAAACGAAACGTTTGTGATCACATTGCCCTCAATGTGAAAATTGATCTGCTGTGAACAGACCATTTTTGTGTTGTATGAGTAATCCATAATAATACCTCCTATAAATCAGAACTCTGTTTTAGATTGAGTTCAATTAAATTTTACACTATAGTTATGCCTTTGTCAAGGGGTCAGATCAAATTTATTTTGAACCGCTATGTAAATATTGAATAAAATTAAAGATTATTTTAAGATTATTTTAAGACTCATAGACTATACTCTAATCATAGAAAAACGGATCATTCCAAAAAATCTATTTTAAGGAGTTTGATTACTATGAAAAAAGCAAGTTTACAAAAAATGCTTGCAGGCTTTACGGCAATATGCTCAGTTGCCTCTGCTATGCCTGTTTCAAATGTTACAACAGCAGCCGCTGCCTCAACAAATGTTGTTTACGGCGACGCAAACTGTGACGGTAATGTTGATATCTCTGATTCTGTGCTAATACTTCAATCCATCTCAAAGCCGAGCGTTTATGGTCTTGAAGGTGCAGACGAAAGCAGGATCACGGCTGAAGGTCTGGATAATGCCGATGTATACGAAAGAGGCAGCGGAATAACCGCAAAGGACGCGCTTTCTATTCAAAAATATCTCGTTGGACTCTGTTCTCTCCCCGAATCTTATCAAGACGGCTCTGTCGACCCCGAAACCGACTCTGTTTATATCCACCTTAACAATACATCTATTTCTGTTGAGGGAGACAGCAACGGCTATGCAGAAGTAAATGGCTCGACCGTGACCATTAACCACTCAGGCACATACTACGTTGACGGTACTCTTGATGACGGACAGATAAACGTAAATATTGCAGACGAGACTGCTGACCCCGATACCGTTAAGATCTTCCTCAACGGCGCAAGTATCACAGGCAAGTCTGATTCTCCATTTGTTGTAACAAATGCGGAGAAAACTTCCATAAATCTCGTTGACGGCACAACAAACACTATCTCCGACGGCGATACGGCTTACACAAGCGGCAATGCTGTAATCGAAGCCAAGGACGATCTCACCATAAAGGGCGGCGACAACGGAACAGGCAAGCTTATCGTTACCGCTAACACTCAGGACGGTATCGTCTGCAACAACGACCTCAAGATCAACAATGCAGATGTTTCCGTAACTACGCTCAATTCCACATCAGGAAGCAAAACAAACGGCATAAACGGTAAGACATCAGTTGATATCAAGGGAACTTCTGTAGTAACTGTTGACGCTACAAGTGACGGTATCAAGTCCACAAACGGCAATGTTCTTATTGAGAGCGGCAGCATTACTGTCAAGGCCGGTGCAGACGCTGTACAGTCCGGCACAACGATCGATATTTCGGGCGGAAGTCTTGTTGCAGGCGGCGACAGAGGTCTCACGGCAGCGTCAGGTGTAAACATCACAGGCGGTACTGTGATCGCAACAGCTACAGACAATCAGGCTGAGGGCGTTTCTTCAGAAAATCAGGCAACTCTGCTCCTTAACTGCATAGACTCCTCTGAGAGCGACGCTTGCTGGAAGAAGGCAAACAGCATTTCAGTCGGCGATGTAAGTGCAAGCTTTACAAAGAAGTATAAATACGTTCTTATTTCTGACGCTTCTATCAAGACAGGAAGCTCATACAGCCTCACAAATGCCTCAACAGGCGCGACTGTTACACATTCAAATGATACCGCAACTGATTTCAGCGTTGCAGACTCGGTAACAACATTTGAAACAGTTAATCCCGCCGGAAAGAGCGGTTCTTCCACTACTGACCCCACAACTGAAGGCTATACAATAACTCTTTCGGGTACTTCAATACAGACCAATGCTCCTGCTGATGTTGCAACTGTAAGCGGCGGAGTCATCACTATCATCAAAGAGGGCGTATTCACCGTAACAGGTACGGCTTCAGAGGGACAGATCGTTGTTGACGTTGATAAAACAGCTTATCCTTCGGCAGTCGTTGAGCTTGATCTTGCGGGAATGAGCCTTACCAACACCTCAACTTCTCCTATTTATGTTGCATCGATCGGTGATGAGGTTCAGATCGTTTCCAAAAATGGCACAGAGAACACTATCTCTGACGGCACAAACTACACAAATGCTGATGACGATCAGGGCGCAATATACTCCAAGGACGACATAAAGTTCAAGGGTAAGGGAACTCTCACGGTAAACGGCAATGCTGCTGACGCGATCGTTTCCAAGGACGACCTGAGAATTTACAACGGCACACTCATCGTAAACGCTGTTGATGACGGAATCCGCGGCAAGAACAGCGTAAGGATCGGAAATCCCGACGATTTAGCAGTTGAGGGCGCATACGATAACCTCAGCGTAACTGTCAAGACAAACAACGGCTCTACGGGCGGTGACGGGATCAAGTCCACAAACAGCACCGACAGCGGCAAGGGATACGTTGAAATAAACGGCGGTACGGTAAATATCAACTCCTACTCTGACGGTATTCAGGGCGAACAGTCCGTTACGATAAACGGCGGCGATATCACAATTTACACATACCAAGGCGGCGACTACACCGGCAGCGGCTCATCTTCAGGCGGCAGCTGGGGCGGCGGCTGGGGAGGTATGGGAGGTATGCAGGACGGCAACTCCAACAAGACCGACATCTCAGCAAAGGGTATCAAGGCTGTAGGAATCTATGACACAGACGGAACAACATGGCAGAGCGTAGGCGATATCACAATAAACGGCGGTACGCTCAACATCGACTCCTCTGACGACTCCGTTCACTGCGGCGGCGATATGAACATTTACGGCGGTATCTTCACAGTTGCTACGGCTGATGACGGATTCCATGCAGACCACAACCTCACGATCGGCAAAACTGCTGCAAATACATTTGACGACGTTCAGATCTTCATTTCAAAGTGCTATGAAGGCGTAGAAGCTCCCATAATCAACCAGAACAGCGGAACTGTTTATGTTATCTCCACTGATGACGGCTACAACGCAAGTGACGGATCAGACAGCTCAAGCAATCCCGGCGGAGGCCCCGGACAGGGCTGGGGGCAGGGTTCGACTTCTTCAAGCTCAGACATCGCAATGAACATCAACGGCGGCTTTGTTTGTGTAAACTCCGCTAACGGCGACCACGATGCATTCGACTCAAACGGCAACATCGACCTCAACGGCGGCTATATCTGCGCAAACGGTCAGGAACCCCTTGACTGCGGCGACAACGGCAGTACTATCAACTACAACGGCACAAGCGTTATCACCATGACCGCAGGCAACACAAACCTCAGTTCGCGCTACAGCTTCGTTGACAACTCGGGCAATGTTATTGTTTCGTTCCTCTCTGCAAGCGGCTCTCCCGGTCAGAACTGCACCAACTGCACGGCTCAGTCTGGCGGAACAGTTTCGGGCGGCTCAACAGTACTCTCGCAGTCAGGCGATTACGCTGTAACGATAGGCGGAACACTTTCAGGCGCTACCCAGATAACATCATCAAGCTCAGGCGGCGGCAGCGGACGTCCCGGACAAAACTGGTGATCCAGTCTCTCATAATATAAATATCTGAAAATGAGTCCGAATCTCGGGCTCATTTTTGTTATTCGCAAGAAATGCGCGTGTAAATGCCTGTAGAGACAGTTTCGGCAGTATTGACTATTGCGGCGATATATGATAATATGTATATATAAAGACTCATATTCACAGGATAGGCTGCACTTATCTGTGCAGCGGAAAAAGACAAAAATCGGAGGACAAAATGTCAGATAAAATAAAACAAAAAAGAAAAGCCAGCCGCGCCGGACTTAAATTCATCGCGATCGCTGAGCTTATCGTGATAGTTATCCTCGGCGGAACACTCATTTGGCAGGGACTTCTGAAGGACAAGCTCACGGGCGGCGATGCCGTTGAAACTCTTGCGCAGAGCGGTGAACCGCAGGTTCGCACCCGTGCGGTAATAGAAAAGGAGGAAAGTTTTTACCAGCTTGACGGCAGGAAGATACTCTTTAACGACAGCACTTACGGAGAAATTTTCATGCCTGTTTTTGCTGACGTACCAGCTTCTGAGCTTAATACCGATTCAATAGTTACCCGAAACGGCTACTCATTCTACAAGGAAAATGATACTATCACCTCGTTCGCAGGCGTTGATGTTTCGCAGTATCAGGGAGATATCGACTGGGAACAGGTAAAGGCGGCAGGCATTGACTTTGCTATGATACGCGTTGGCTACCGTTCATACGGCGGCGGTGAGATACACTTTGACGAAAATTTTGCCAAAAACTTGCAGGGCGCAAATGATGCGGGTATAAAGACGGGCGTTTACTTCTTCTCGCAGGCAGTCACCACCGACGAGGCTATCGAGGAGGCTGACGCTGTAATTGACGCTATCGCACCATATAATATTACATATCCCGTAGTTTACGACTGGGAGCTTATCTATGAGGACTCGGCGCGTACTGATTCAATATCGGTCGAAATGCTCGCGGACTGCTGTATATCATTCTGTGAAAGAGTCAAGTCCGCAGGCTACACTCCTATGATCTATCAAAACAAAAACACCTCGATGTACAAGCTCGACCTCCCACGCCTCACGGCATACGATTTCTGGCTCGCGGAATACGACGAGAAGCCGTCCTACTACTATCGTTTCCAGATGTGGCAGTATGCAAGTGACGGAACGATTCCCGGCATAAGCGGCGAGGTAGACATGAACCTCTCATTCAAAGATTACAGTCAGCAAACACAATAAATACAAAAATGGTCACTCTTTTTCAGAGTGACCATTTTGCGTATAGATATGAATTTTATCTGCCTCAGGAATTAAGGTAAGACCTCACAAGAACCTGCAAAAGCTCATCACGGTCGATATGACGGATAAGGCTTCGTGCATTGTTGTATGTTGTTATGTAGGTCGGGTCCTCGGAAAGGATATAACCTACAATCTGATTTATCGGATTATAGCCCTTCTGCATAAGAGCGTCATAGATGATGGTGAGGTTCTTCTTGAGCTCTGCTTCCTTATCTTCGTTGACAGAAAATGTCATTGTCTTATCAAACATAGTATTAAACCTCCATTCAAATAATATTACATCATAGGTATATTATAACTCAAACAGAATAATAATGCAAGGGTAAAGAGGAAATTTTCTCTATTTGACTGTATTTTGCTGTTTAATTTATATATTATTCACAATCCTGACGAAGAGGGTATGTATATGCCGAGAATGCAGAATAAAATTCGCGCCGCCTTTGCCCTTTTCAGGGTGCAGGGGGGCAATTCCCCCTGCATAAGGTACGAAAAAAAGACGAGCGTGTCTTAGCAGCAACCTGTTCTCTTCTCAAATGAGTTGCAGTCGGTACACTGAGGGTCAGTCGGGTTAGCCTCGTGTGTGCCAACTGAAATGCAGTTGAGGCAGCAGTAATCCTCAGTAACGAGGTTGTGCTGACATTGCTTTACTGTACATCTGATGTTGTCGTTCTTCTTTAAATTTTCCATTTTGATAGTCTCCTTTTCATTTTAACCGAGGTATCGGCGTATAGGGCAGAGTGAACAACTACCCTGCTAATATTATGCCTTAAAACATACGGATTATTCAAAAAGCATTACAGCATTATCACAAATATATCGGCTTTATTGACTTTTTGTAAAAAAAGTGGTATTATTTTCTTGTAATGTCGCAAAATCTGCGCGCATACACTCAATTCATACGTTCGTTAAACATTTATAGGAGGGGATTTATATGTCTGATAATTTCCAGAACGGTCAGGACAACGGCTTTGAGCCGCAGAACCCTGACAACAGCAATTTCGCGCCCAACAACGGCGCGCCTTCACAGGATACAAACTATAACAACGGCTATCAGAATTTCAGCGGAAACGACTTCGACAGCGTTTCGGGAGTTGAAAACGTAACAAAGGCTCACAAGGTCAAAAAGGCTGCTATAATCGCCGGTATTGCCGCAGTTGTTGTAGTCGGCGGCTCAGTTACGGCTTATGCTTGCTCCGATTATGTAAAGAACAAGGTAAAGCTCACGACCATGAAGCCCGAAAACTACTATGCATGGGTCTGCGAGGAAAACGCTGATGATTTCGCAAAGTCTATCAGCGAAATGTACAAAAAGGGTCTTGACAATTACGACAAAGGCAGCAGCGGCTCTGTCTATGTAAACTACGACATCACTTCTGACGCAAAGGACGCTTTCCTCACAGAGATCTTCGGTGAGGAAAATTACACTGACGCTGATGACGATGAGTCAAAGGCTGTAATTGACGCTGTCAATAACATTGAATCCATCAAAGTCGGAGCTGACTTCAGTCAGGATAAGACTCTCGCAAGCTACAGCGCTTACGCTCAGCTCAACGGAGACAACATTATCTCTGCCGAAGCTGTTCAGGATCTGGACGCTTTCGACTTCTTCATGCGTTCGCCTGAGCTTACAGAAAAGTGGCTCGGAATCGATATGGGCGGCGCTGTTGACGATAGCGCTATGACTGATAGTGGCGCTGACTATCTCGAGATCTACCGCGAAGTGCTCGCTGATCCTTCAAAGTATCTCTCACCCGAGGACTTTGAGACGGAGATCAACCGCTATGTAGGCGTATGGGGCGAGACAATAAAGGACGTTGAGCTTGAAAAGAGCGAAGAAGTGGACATCTGCGATATCTCCGTAAAGTACACTATCGCAGAAATCGAGATCGACGATAAGTTTACCGACAAGCTTGCAGTAAATATGCTCCGCGAACTCAAAAATGACGATATCGCCAAGAAGCTTGTTACAGATAAGTTAGGTCTCATGGAAAAGAGCGACTACAAAGACTCTATCCAGAACATGATCGACTCTCTCAAGGACAAACTCAGTGATAATGACTACTATGATGATTCTGACGCTGTCACATTAAAGACATACATTGATGCAGCAGGCAAGATCAGAGGCTTCTCTGCTGAGGACGATGCGACCGAAGTTTTTGCTGTTTTCGGAAAAGACAGCGATGATATCCGCGGCGAAATCTACTCCAAGACAGGCGACAATAAGGGTTTTTCCGTTGAACTCACAGCCAAGGAAGAAAGCAAGGGCAAGTACAGCGGTCAGATCGACATGGAGCTTCCTCACGAAGAATATGACGATGATACATGGGAGACCACAACTACCATGCAGTCATACACACTCACATTCAAGGACTTCGAGATCGTAAACGAGGATAAGGGATACTTCAACGCAGATGTTTCCATTATCGTTCCCGACATGGATCCTATCGACATTGACTTCAAATCCTCCGGCAAGGAGCAGGAAGTTTCTTACAATATAAGCTTTGAGGGCAAGGACTTTGGTACTGTAACTCTCGGATTCTCATCTGAGGACGGCGCTAAGGTCGAAAAGCCTGACGAGAGTAATGCCTACATCATCAATGCTGATGAAATTGATTCGTTCGACATCAACGACTATATCACCAGAGACAACGTTGAAAGCTGGGCTAAGAATGTACTTACAAAGATCGGTTTCAGCGATGATCTTGCAGATGATGCAGCAAAGTCGTTCACAGATGATTTTTACTCCGAACTTGACGGTGAGGACGACTACTATGACGATTGGTACTATGATGATGACGACTTGGATTACGATGACGATGATGACTTGGATTACGATTATGATGACGATGATGACTGGGACTACGATGACAGCGATTACAAGTCATCAAGCGACTATGACGGCGTAACTCCCGAGGACGGAGAGGCTTACCTCTACATTTCCGATGCGGAATTCGACTCGTACTACACAGGTTATTATGATGATTATCTTGCAGGAAATGCAAAGGTTGCAAAGATCACAGGAAACGGCGAGTACACTGTCGGCGTAACCACTGATTCAGAGCTTTTCAGAGAATACTGGCAGGCTTCCACACCCAAGGGATTCCACAACATTGAGATCAAGGCTTCCGGAATCGAGGGCGCAGAAAATTCAGTTCTTACAGTAAAATCTATAAAGATAAACGGTAAGGAACAGGAGATCAAGCAGCAGCCTGTAAGCATATACAACTACGAGGACAGCATTGACGTTGAGCTCTTCTACGAAGGATACGAAGAGGACGCTGTACTGGACGTTTCTTCAATTGACGAGTGGACTGATTTTGAAGTAACATTTGAGTTAAGCGGTCTCCCCGAATAATATCTGTATTTAAAATCACAAAAATTATCCCCCGTACTTTTCATGTACGGGGGAATTTTTATGCGTTTACATTTTGCGGAGTTATCGGGAGTTCAACTGTAAAGGTCGTTCCCTCTCCCTGAGTGCTGTCGGCGCGAACTGTTCCGCCGTGGTAGAGCACGCCGTGCTTTACTATTGAAAGTCCGAGACCCGTTCCCTTTATCCTGCGTGAACGGCTTTTATCAACCCGATAGAACCGCTCGAAAATGCGTCCCAGATGCTCCGAAGGTATGCCGATTCCCGTATCGGAAACCGTTATCATGGCAATTTTCGGAATATGCGAGACCTTTACCATAACACTTCCGCCCTCTTTGTTGTATTTGACAGCATTGTCGCACAGATTGTAAATAACCTCGCCGAGAACGGTACGGCTGCCGTTTATATGAACGTGTTCGCCAGTGAGTGTACAGGTAACATTCTTCTGTGCAGCCCCGACTTTCAGCCTGTCAAGCGTTTCCTGCGCAAGTTCATAGATATCTATATCCTCTTCCTCGTGCGGTGAACTATCACTCTCGTCAAGCTTGGAGAGCGAGATGATATCGCTTATCAGCGTGATCATTCTGTCCGCCTCGGTCTTGATATCCGCCCCGAATCGTGGAACGTCCGCGGGATCGACCATTCCGCCTGCGAGCATATCCGAAATGCCGTAAATCGTTGTGAGCGGCGTTTTCAGCTCGTGAGAGACATTCGAGGTGAACTCGCGGCGCATGGTCTCAAGCTGCTGACGTTCGGTAACGTCCATGACGAACACCACTATTCCGCACAAAGCTCCTGTTCCTGACGCAGGACTGGCTATTACTTCCCTCTCGCCGCCGTCTGCTCTGAGTATGCACTCCGAGCGGACTCCGCCGAGAGCATTCATGATACAGCGGCGGAAAGTTTCAGAATTATTCAGCGCATAAACGCTCTGACCCTCCTTGAAATTCGGATTCCCGAGCAGTCTTATCGCCGCACTGTTGCAGGAAAGAACCGTGCTCTTACGCCCAATTATCATGAGTCCCTCACTCATATTTTCTGTGATGAGACTGAGCTGCTCGCGGCTGCTGTTCAACTGTTCAAGCTGATGCGCAACGCGAATATTCTGTACTCTGAGCTTATTGACCAACGGCGCAAGCTCCTTGTAGCTTTTCTCGATAACAGGTCTGTCGAGGTCAATGTCGTTAATGGGCTTGATAATGCTCCTGATCACCAACATTGCCGCAAGCGCCGAAATGACCGCGGTTATCGCGAGTATCAGCAGGAGCGGCTTTAATATGCTCATTATCTGCGCCAGAAACGAATTGTGAACGCTCGAAACGCGTATGACCGTGCCGTCAGAAAGCTTTACCGCGTGATTGAGCGTGGTTTTCATTATCGTATGTGAGTAACGGTCGGAAGTTCCCTCCCCTTTTTCTACAGCGTCGTGGACTTCCTTTCGGTCTGAATGGTCGTCGAGTTCCTTAGGATTTTCCTCCGAATCGAAAATAACCCTGCCATCGCTGCTTATCCACGTCACGCGTATATCGCTCGAAAAACTTGTCTCGTTCAGAAATCTGCCGCCGTTTATTTCGACAGCTTCCGCTATTATTTCGGCATCGGTAGCAATTTCCGTTTCGAGCTTTTCCGTTGAGTAATTGTGCAAAAGAGCAGTCGCGAGCAGAACCGCAATTATAACCGAAAGTACCGAGATCGTCAGAATACTGGCAAGTATGCGCTTTGTCATTACTCCTCACCTGCCTTATATCCTACTCCGCGTATCGTGCGTATGATTCCGCCGCAGTCCCCGAGTTTGGCGCGGAGAGTTCGTATATGAACGTCAACCGTTCGGCTCTCGCCCGAGAAATCATATCCCCAGACCTCGCGCAGGAGTGTGTCGCGCGAGAAAACTCTGTCCTTGTTCTTCATCAGAAGCTCGAGCAGCGCGTACTCTTTCAGCGTCAGACTGACGCGCTCGCCGTTCGCCGTGACCTCGTGCTTTTCGCGTGAAATGCAAAGGCCGCCGATACTTATGGTATCAGTTGGGAGCGGCGGCATATCGTCCTCAGTTCGCCGCAAAAGAGCCTTCACGCGCGAAATAAGCTCCATTGTACCGAACGGCTTGGTGATATAATCGTCCGCACCGCTGTCGAGCCCCTCTACCTTGTCAACTTCCATGCCCTTTGCCGTGAGCATTATCACGGGCAGCTTTCGGGTGTCCTCCCTTGCGCGCAGCTTTCTCAGCACGGAAATGCCGTCCTCCTCGGGAAGCATTCTGTCCAGAAGCAGAAGCCGCGGAAGCTTCTCCTCCATTGCCGCATAAAGCTCTGACGGCGCACCGAAACCCTCTGCCTCAATGCCCGAACGCCCGAGCGCGTATATCACAAAATTGCGTATTCCCTCCTCGTCCTCGAGAAGATATATCATCAGACCGCCTCCCTGAGACTGCACCGACATTTTGCGTGTGCTGTCCTGAATTTTCACATAATCCGTTTATGTATGATCCTTTCATATAATAGTATAAGGCTTTTTCGCGAAAAATTCAAGTAATGACAAAAGATTTATGTTGCGTTTTTTGAAAATGTATGGTAAAATAGAGTACAGACATAATTTAAGCGCAGACATCTGCGTATTTTGGAGGTAAAACAAATGAACGAATTTGAAAATAAAAATCCCGAGGAAATGGACGAGGAAGTTCCCGAGAACTACATCACACTGACAGACGATGAAGGAAACGATATTTCTTTCGAGATAATCGGCACAGTTGACTACGAGGGTCATCTCTATGCAGTTATGATCCCTTTTGACGATGAGGACGATGAGGTCGTTATCCTCGAGATCATTCCCACTGAAAATCCTGACGAGTCGGAGTTTCTTTCCGTTGATGACGATGATCTCCTCGGTGAGATTTTTGAGGAATTCAAGAAGAACTACGACGGCGAATACGACTTCTCGTGATAAGCCGCTGACTGTTCGGCAGATTTTCCCACACTTCTCAAAATGTACTACATATACATTATCGAATGCGAGGGCGGACTGCTTTACACGGGAATAACCACCGATATTGTGCGCAGATTCGCGGAACACTACGAAAAAAGCGGCAAGGGTGCGAAATATACCCGTTCACACGCAGTTAAACGCGTTGCCGCGCTGTGGAGCGCTCCCGACAGAAGTCTCGCCTCAAAGCTTGAATACAGATTAAAACATCTGTCGAGATCAGCAAAGCTTGAACTCATCTCCCACAGCCGCGAGATCCGCGAACTATGGGACGAGGAATTTGCGGAGAATTTCAGCCGTGCTGAGATCCCTGCGTCTTTGAGAGTGACAGCAAAGTGAAATTATAGTGGTGATACGGTGACTTTTTGTCAAAGAATTGATTACAATTCCTGCTCCGCCTTGACAAACTGCCTGAGCGTGTGTATAATATATGTATGCAATTATGCGGAGTTTCTTTGTCCGCAAAACAATTCTATGATCGAAAGGAAATTTTTAAAATGAATGATATAACCAAAAAGATAATTGCTGTTGCGGCAGTTGCCTGCATGGCTTTCAGTTCAGTCACAGCCTGCTCGGATAAGAACAGCAGTTCATCAAAAAATGACGACACAAGTGCTTTTGACTCAGAATATGAAGTAATAAAGAATGAGGATAACAATGTTGTTGGTCTGCCTTTCCAGACAGGTAAGTCGGGTGACGGCAATCCTTTTGCTTCTGATTCGGGTGACGTTGACCTCAACGAGGACGATCCTGTTGCAGATACTACTTCTGCCAATAACTCAGGCAATGCCGCAACTACGACCTCTATCGTTACTGTTACCGATTCAAACGGAGAGACTGTTACAGACGCTCAAGGCGAGCCTGTTACGGAGATCGTAACTTCTCCTGCAAACTCCGATAACAACAGCGGCAACAGCGGAAACAACAACAACAACAACAACAATAATAATAACAATGGCGGAAGTAATAACGGCGGCAACTCAAATACTGTTACAACAACACCTTCCGCTGAGGACTATGTCAGCAGCACAGATAAGATGTACTGCCTCTGGATGGACATCTCCAAGGACGAGCCTTTCTACTTCGAGGGCGAGTTTATCAAGATCACTTTCAAGCTCAAGGATAATATTCCGGAGCGTGATTATCCTGTAAGGATCAACCCCGATTTCTCAAGCATTGCCGGTCAGACGATCACTGCCGATCAGGTAGGTCAGGGTACTATCAGAGTAGGCTCTGATATCGAAGCACAGGACTTCTCCTCTGCAACAGGCTTTGTTACATATGCAGACAACGTTTCAGCTAAGCCCGGCGAGACAATTGACTATTACATAAACATCAAGAACAATCCCGGTCTTGCAGCATTCATCGTTTGGTTCTATTATGACGCAAATGCTATGGACGTTGTAAGCGTAACCTCTGCCGGTGAGTTTGAAGATATCGCAAGCAAACCGCAGACAGGTACTTCACCTGCGGCTAACGCAAACTAAAAGTTTAAGATCCTCATTTCGCATGAAATGAGGATCTTTTCATATAATAAGCGATACTGCCGAAATAAGTGCAATTGCCGCTATACTGCGGTATTTTTTAAATTCAGGCACTATTTTGCGTATAAGATACGCTGCTGCCGCAGACTGTACGGCTATGGAAAATACCGCAAAAACTGCGAAGATCATAAGCAGGAGCGAGTCTATCCTCTGTGACTGAAACGGCTGTGAGAGCTGTGCGGCAGTTATAACGGGAAAATCCGTTATCGCTGATATTCCGCCCTCTACGAGAATTGCCGCGGTTATCACCACCGCGCTCATAATAACGCGGATAAGCAGGTATTCCGTAAGATCGCGTATTGGCTCGCCTTTGGTTATGCCTATGAGAGCCATTGCACCGCCAAGTCCGCCTGTGAGCAGAAAACTGTCGGCAAATGCGCCCCAGAAACCGTCTGTCTCCCATGTGCGCGCAATATTGGTAAAATCCGACTTTGCCGCTGCGCTTACTGCAAGAATAACAAGATACAGCGCTCCTACTGCTATGGCTATGACCGATGCACGCGAGAGCGCTTTTATTCCGGCAGAGGACATATAGATACACACCAACGCCACAAGTCCGAGTATCAGCCATGTAACAACTCCGCCGCTGATCTCACCGCCTGTCTCGTAGGGAATGTACAAGGCTTGCAGAGATATGCGCAGACGGTTCATGAGAAGTCCGCCGCAGAATATGACGTATGCCCCCACGACAGACATCGCCCACTTTGGCGGTTCTTCCCTGTCTCTGAACATCAGCATAAACGGTATCACCACCGCCGCCTGCACGACAGCTCCGGCCGCTATGCCGATGACAGTCATTAGCGAGAGACTTCCCTGTATGCAAAGCAGCAGAAAAGCGTCAGGTATCAGCAGCATGGCGTGAAACTGATGCTTTGTTATTCTATTCATGGTATTCCTCCACAGTAAAATCTCGGCTCTGCATAGTCCGGAAACTCTGCCGAATAAGCGTATCGCCCATTCCCCTGCCCGAAAGCGGAGATATGGGAGCAGTATACGGGAAACCGTAGTCCTCCGTTGCGCATATATTTACCAGAACTGCACTTGCAAGCAGAGCGATCCCGAAAAATCCGAGAAGTCCGCCTGCCGCGAGGAAAGCAAACCTCAGTATCGTGACTGTCGGATCAAGCTCGGGTATCACAAAGCCGCTTATAACGGCAATAGCAGTCACTGTGAGCAGCGGAGTGCTTATAAGTCCCGAATTTACCGCAGCATCGCCGATTATGAGTCCGCTTACTATGCTTACAGCTCCGCCGACGGCTTTTGGCAGACGCACACCAGCCTCACGGATTATCTGATACATCAGAAGTACACCCACCGATTCCGTGACTATCGACAGCGGAGCTTTTTTCTCTGCCTCGACAAGCAGCATAAGCATCGTGCTGTTGAGCAGCTCGGGGTGGTACATCACTATCGCCGCATATACCGCAGGCAGCATTACCGATATTATAAGAGCAGCATACTTTATCCACCGCGTAAATGTAGCGTAATACGGCTTGAACGCGTAATCGTCAAGTGTCTGAAAACTCTCGCAGAAAAGCTTGGGAATAACTATCGCAAACGGAACTCCATCCACAAGGAGCGCAACGCGTCCCTCTATCAGCTTGGAACACAGCACATCGGGGCGTTCGGTCGTCCCCGTTGAACTGAAAAGCTCAAAGCGCCTGCTTTCCACAAACGGGCGGATATAGCCTGTTGAAAGTATCGACTCCAGCTTGATTTGCCCGAGTGAGCGGCGGATATCCTGCATCAGCCTTTTGGGAACGCGGTCTTTCATGTAGCAAAGGCATAGGTTAGTTTCGCTCTTGTCACCCTTTATGAAAAGCTCCATAACAAGCTCCGGTGTTTTGAGCCTGCGCCGAATCTGCGACATATTCGTGCGTATGACCTCGGAGAATCCCTCGTGCGCGCCCATGAGATTTCCCTCGCCCGACGGCTCTTGTATACCGCGTGACTCATATCCCTGCGCTCCGAACGCGAGAGCACGGTCAACGCCCTGCGCTATCAGGATAGCAAATCCCGAATTCAGCAGCCGAAAAAAAGTGCCGTAATCCTGCGCCTCGGGTCTGTCGGTAGAGAGCAGCAGGTATTTCTGTATATGCTCGATCAGCGCGGAGGAATTCTCCATTGGCGGAATATTCATAAGCGGTTCAAACACAAGCTCCGTCAGCACCGAGGTAGAGACCATTCCGTCACAGCTTAGCAGAGCGCACCTGACTCCGCCGGCTGTAAATTCGTTTACAAGTACATCTGACGAACCGCCGGATATTTCCTTTATCCGCGCCAGATTATCCTCAAGGCAAGGCAGTATCGGAAGTTCATCATAATTCAGCTTTCCCATTTTTTCACTCCTTTTTCGTAGTATGCGCATTTTTTCCGCCGCTATACGGTGCAGGCATATAATCTATTGATTTTGACATCTGAATATGATACAATATAATCAAGGCAATTTTGGGAAAAGCTGCCTTAACGGAGGTACTGCTATGAATGTTAAAAATAAACTTCTCTATGCGCTTGCAAATGCAGGCAATGAATATATATCAGGAGCGGCACTCGCGGCACAGCTCGGTGTCAGCAGAAATGCCGTGTGGAAAGCCGTAAAAGCTCTCAACGCTGAGGGATACGGAATAGAATCTGCTCCCTCGCGCGGTTATCGGCTCACGAGCGACAATAATCGTCTCGCGGCGGAGTTTATCACGCCGTTTCTGCGTACAAATGCGCTCGGACGTGTCATGAGTGTTTACAGCGAGATCGACTCTACAAACAGCCGTGCCAAGGAGCTTGCGTCTGAGGGAGCAGTCCACGGTACGACTGTTGTCGCGGATATGCAGTCGGCAGGCCGCGGCAGACTCGGCAGAGCGTTTGTCTCGCCGTCAGGAAAAGGACTTTACATGAGCGTGATAATCCGCCCCGATTACTCGACAGAAACAGCTTCGCTCATCACATCGGCAACTGCCTGCGCGGCTGCTGAAGCTGTGGAAAATCTCTGCGGCAGCGAAGTGCGTATCAAATGGGTCAACGACCTCTATATGCATGGGAAAAAGATCTGCGGCATACTTACCGAGGCATCTCTCGGACTTGAAATGCGCACCCTTGACTACGCTGTCATCGGTATCGGAGTAAATGTCCGCAAAATAGGCGAAAGCTTTGACAGCGACCTGAGTATGCGCGCTACCTCGATAGAGGACGTTACCGATCTAAAGCTCAACCGCAACGAACTCTGTGCGGAGATACTGAACTGTCTTGAAAAATACCTCGACAGTCTTGAGGAGAGAGGTTTTCTCGCGGAATACCGCCGCAGAGAACTGCTCACAGGTAATCTTATCACGGCAAACATCGGCGGCGAGACCATTACCGCAAAAGCTGTCGGAATAGACGATAATGCCAACCTCATAGCCGAACTTCCTGACGGCTCGACCCGTCACCTTGGCTCGGGAGAAGCTAATTTGTGCCGAATTAAAACTTGATATGCTGCGTATAATATGGTATAATGTGCATAATATGGGACTTCGCCCGCGAAGCCCTTTCAAAAGGAGCATTACTTTATGAACATAGAAGTTACAAGAATCAACGCACAAATTCAGACAGATCCTGCAAAATTCGTCAAGGAAGTCAATGAGGACTACATCTACAGACTCAAAAAAATTGCAGACGACATAATCGCTAACCGTGAACAGAAACCCGTTATCCTTATCTCAGGGCCTTCGGGTTCGGGTAAGACCACCACTTCTTTTCTTCTTGAAAAGCTGCTCGATGACAGCGGTCACCCAACACACACTCTTTCAATGGATAATTATTTCCGACCGCTTACGGAAAGTGAAAAGGCTCTTGCGGCTCTCGGAAAAATGGATCTCGAATCTCCCGACCGGGTTGACAAGGAACTCCTCAATGCGCAGATACACGCTATAAATATGGGCGAGGAGATCGAGATACCGCGCTATAACTTCAAAACATCTTCGCGTGACGGAAAAGGTACTCCCTTCCGCCGAAACAAGGACGAACTCGTTATCTTCGAGGGTATCCACTCGCTCAATCCCGATGTTATCACCGTGCCGGACGAGGAGCTGTGCAAAATCTACGTCAGCGTCCGCACCCGAATCACCTGTGGGGATATTATCCTCCACCCGTCAAAGGTTCGCCTTATGCGCAGAATGATCCGCGACAAGAACTTCCGCCAGCGCTCGCTGCGTGAAACCATGAATATGTACGACAGCGTTGAAGCAGGCGAAAACAAGTACATCATGCCATACAAGCACCGCTCGGACTACGATGTTGACACGTTCATGGCTTACGAAATGAGCGCTTACCGCGACCTTATTCTTCCTCAGCTTCGTGAGATGAATGACGTTGCCGAACTCCGTGACACTATCGGCGTTTTCGAGAACCTCTCGCCGCTTGCTCCCGAATATGTCACCCCTGATTCACTTATCTGCGAATTCGTGGGCAACGGTCAGTTTAAGTATTGACATCAACCGCGGCACTGCTGCAAAAACTATAAAATCACGGAGAGTTCAATAAATGAATAAGTACAAAAAGCTTGCAATGAATACCATGGTATTCGCAATAGGCAGTTTCGGCTCAAAGATACTTGTCCTGCTGCTGACAAGACTTTACACGGGTCATCTCAGTCCTGCGGAGTCGGGCGTAAAAAATATGCTCGAACTTACCGCGCTCTTTCTACAGCCGATTTTTACATTTGCACTTCAGGAATACCTTATACGTTTCGGTCTGGATAAAAATTATGACAAGCGCGAGGTTTTCACTACCTCCAGCACGATCACACTCGCCGGTATGGTGATAATGGCGTTCATTATCCCTATACTGCGGCTTATCCCGACCACCAACTTTGTAAAGGGCTACACCGCGCTGCTGACAATTTACGTCATTACTTCGTCGCTGAGAATGCTTTGTCAGCAGTTCGTCCGCTCGCGCGATATGGTCAAGCTTTTCTCGCTTGACGGTATCCTCGCGACCCTGACGCTGTTCACATTCAACCTCGTTTTCATTGCAAAGCTTGAATGGGGCGTAAAGGGCTTTATGCTCGCGGTTATCCTCTCCGACCTTTGCTCTTCGATATTTCTCTTTACCGCGGCAAAGCTATGGGAGTTCCTTGACGCCCGCTGCTTCAACAAGGAACTTGGCAGAGAGATGATGCACTTTGCAACTCCGCTTATTCCGACTATCGTAATGTGGGCGATCACGAGTCTCTCCGACCGCCTCTTTATCAATCAGATGCACAGCGACCGTGTTCAGTTGGGCGAGGGCGCTGTCGGTATCTACAGCTACGCCAATCAGATACCGAACCTTATCTCGATGGTCTCGACTATTTTCTTTCAGGCGTGGAATATGTCCGCGATAACAGAGAACGAATCCGCCGACAGAACACGTTTTTACAGCAGGGTTTACTCGGCTTATGAGGCTATCCTCTTTATTGCCTCGGCAGGACTTCTCCTGATGATCAAGCCTGTTACCGCTATTCTCATCAACTCCTCGACCTACTCGGAATACGGCGATGTATACATCTACACGCCCATTCTCGTGATCGCCGTGCTGTTTATGAGCCTGAACCAGTTTCTCGGAAGTATCTACTCCGCAACCAAGCACACCCGCAACTCCTTCTGGACTGCGCTTGCTGCCTGCATTGTAAATCTTATCATGAACTATTTTCTCATTCCCGAATGGGGTATCCAAGGTGCGGCTATTGCAACTCTCCTCAGCTACTACATCTGTTTCTGGCTGAGGATCGTCGATGCACGCTACTATGTGCCGTTCAGTTTCAACGGCGGAAAGTCCCTGCTCAACACGCTGGCGCTCGTTATCATGAGTTGGCTCACCATTTCAGCTCCTAAATTTTACATTCTCTGGGAGCTTCTCATTGTGGCATTTGTAATGCTGCTTAATTATGAGGCTGTTATGGCTACGGTCAGAAAACTCCTCAAAAGAAGCTGAAACCATAAACTATCTTAACCAAAGGAGGAATATTCATGTCCACACCCCACAATAATGCAAAAAAAGGCGATATCGCCAAAACCGTTCTCATGCCCGGTGATCCGCTGAGAGCCAGATTCATCGCCGAAAACTATCTTGATTCACCCGTCTGCTACAACGAAGTCCGCGGTATGCTCGGCTTTACCGGAACATACAAGGGAGTTCCCGTTTCCGTTCAGGGCAGCGGCATGGGTATGCCGTCAATCGGGATATACTCGTGGGAACTGTTCAATGAATACGAAGTTGAAAATATTATCCGCGTAGGTACGGCAGGAGCGGTTTCCGACAGCGTTGCTCTCCGTGATGTTATCATCGGCATAAGCGCAAGTACAAACTCCAACTACACCTCACAGTATCGTCTGCCCGGAACCTACGCTCCGACCGCATCGTGGCAGCTCGTATCTGCCGCAGTCAAGGCTGCCCAGACCAAAGGCTGCACCTACCACGTCGGCAACATCTTCTCAAGCGATACTTTCTATGACGACGCCAACAGCCTTGCAGAATGGCAGAAAATGGGCGTTCTCGGTATTGAAATGGAAGCTGCCGCACTCTACATGAATGCTGCTCGGTCAGGCAAAAATGCTCTTGCGATCCTTACTGTCTCGGACTGCCCGCTCAGAGGGCTCTCAACGACCGCAGAAGAACGACAGACAAGCTTCCGTGATATGATGGAGATCGCTCTGGAAACGGCTTTAACGGTCAATTAATGCATTATATAACAACAAGGGACGCTTAATGCGTCCCTTGTTTTATGTGCGATGTTAAGTTTTATCAGGGTGACAAACTGGAATTTATCAATGGTCAAAAATTGGAAATTTCAAATGTACATTCATCTGCACCATTTACTATCGTATCGATAATTTTTACAGATACATTTTTCTCAAATACTTCAGAGAATAATTTCATATACCAACCAGCAGAACATTCGCAATAATTCTTATTCATATCCTTGATTTTCTTTGGTATATTACAATAACACTTTTTATATATTGCTATTATTTTATTGCCTGACAAATAAAGGTTTTGTCCGCCAATATCGGCTTCATTAAGAAGTGTTAAAAATTCCTCAATATTGTTTGATTTTGAAAATATTTTCTTTGCTTTCTTAATTGAATTTGCTGACAAACAACAACCACCACATTTTCGCATAGTATCAATAATACATACATCTTTACTTTCAGCTAAATTTAAAAGAGTATTAATGTATTTTGCTTGTTTTAATGGAGTTGCATTATCATCAATTTCTCAAATTTCAGAAATAAATTCAGATGCTTTTTCTTTTTCCATATTGTCTATAATTCGTTTTGCTTTATTCATGTTTCTTACCTCATAAATTCATATTTATCGAAAAAAGTAAGCACCTTTTCCTCACAAGTAATTATATCATATCCTAACAGAAAAATCAAACACATAATATTCAATTTTTATCAGGGTGACAAACCGGAAGTTGTTGGGTTATTTACATAGATTAAATATCAATTTATAAATCAAACTCGTCTTCTATCTTTTCCTG
>OGDF01001472.1_pt1 | contig 34690 bp, 31 predicted proteins | sample 1570141 | NCBI WGS metagenome assembly OGDF01 (sample SAMEA4370581, study PRJEB24528) | human gut metagenome
ACCCTATTCAACAATAATGCCCACCCTTGGTACGGTAAGTAACCATGGGTGGGCAATGTATTTGATAGGATAAGGAAGCGGCAGCTTTATTTCAATCTGAACATGACGGGAATCTTTACCGTGCCGGCAACGACCTTGCCTTTCCCCTCAGGCACAAAGCGAGGCATCAGCTTTACCACTCTCAAAGCCTCCTTGTCGAAAAGAGGGTCGTCGCTCATCATCACCTTGTATTGAGAGAGATTGCCCTTGGTGTCTACCTGAGCAGAAATGATAACCCTGCCTTCCTTTTTCAACGTGCGGGCAGCCTCAGGATAACGCACATGTTTGGCAATGAAAGCACGCATGGCTTTCAGACCTCCTGGGAAGTAAGGAACGACGGTACCTGCATTAGAGAGCAGGCCGCTATCCAACTTAACAGGCTCCGACATGGAGTCCTTAAGTACTTGACTCGCTTCAAAGTCGGATGATTTCATGTGATTTTGTTTCTTTTCCGTACAGCCTGCCACCAACAGGACTGCACAGAAAAGCAATATAAGATTTCTCTGTTTCATACTTTATTTGACAATCTTCTTGCCGTTCACGATATATATGCCTTTGTCAAGGCCGTTGACAGAAGTGCCCATATAACGACCGTCCAAAGAGTAAACACCCTGGCCAAAGGAAGGTGCCTCATCATTCTCTACGAAGTGAATACCCGTGATGATGTTGTCGTTACTGCCACCCATGAAGTCGAAGTCGATGCTTCCATCCTCATTTTGGGTAATATTGGTGATAGGCTTACCCATGGTTGTTCCGCCCTGATAGATGGTAGCTGCAGGCGAAGAGGTGTCGGTAAGACTGTTGTTACCATTAAAGGGATACAGGTCACCAGCCTGCGAGTCTGCAGAAGAACCCTCTTCGTTGTCTGCATGGAAGATTGTAAGACGCTGATGATCGTTGTTAAGATAAGCATAGTCACCACTATAATTGACAATGGTATTGACATGGTTCGACTCCCAGATATTCTTGTCATAGTCCACATGGGTAATCATCATGCCACTGGCTGGCAGTTGCTTATCCCAGATACCCACATTCTGTTGTCTGTTCTCGATAAGATAATACTCATTCTTGTTATTGTCATTGTAAACAACAAATGCCTGCCCATACTTCACATCTTGAGCCTGCATACCTTTTACAGATGCTGGTTTATCCAGTACAGTGGGAGTTATCCAGCCTGCAAACCATTTTTCATAGGCAGAATAGTTAGGAGGACAGAAGCTCTCACCATTATAGCTTCCAGCATCCATCAGGTCGAAGGAACCCATTCCGAAATTTCCACCATAATTGGTATCATACAAGTCTGGATAACCTAAACAGTGGGAGAACTCATGACAGAGAGTACCGATACCATCCACACGTTCCCTGTAAGCAACAGGAGTATATTGTAAGGTAAGTTCCGGTCCACAAGCGTATGTATTTACCACCACATTATTGTCCTTGCTTACATACGAACCGTTGTTTCCTTCTTGCAATTTGTATTCATGAGGCCAAATAGTATTTTCATCACCACCTGCAGCCTGTCCGAGTCCTGCGAAAAGAACATACACTTGCTCCACATAGCCATCGCCATCCCAATCATAGTCAGCAAAGTTGACGTCAGGGTCTGCCAAACGACAAGCATCATACACCATGTCACAAGGACGGACATCATGTGAGTTTCCAGAAGGTGCGCCATAATAAGCATATTCATGATTGAGTGTATAAGGTCCCACCACATCAAAGTCCAGTTCAAACTGTCCGTTACTCTGTGCCAGGAAATAATCTTTCACACTGCCCACAAAGCCGAGCGAATTTGCATAACCAGTCTCATTAGCCATCCTGTTATACATCTTCTGGTTATGGCCAAACTTGAACTTCTTATCCTTGTACTGCACCAGAATAATAAGACCTTTCTTCTTGCCAAAATAAGAACCATTAGTTTGCCCTAAGCTCTTTTTCGTTGCCATACGACGAGCTTTCGCCATACGCGCAATACGGTCTTGATTGGCTTTGGCACGCAACTGACTCGCACGTAGTTGCAGAGCATTGGCATCAACTCTTACATATCGCTTGCTTTCGCTGTCCAGATTATAGCTAACGCCTTCAGCATCCACCCAGTAGCTGCAGAATTCATCACCACGAAGTTCCACCCTTTTCTGAGTTCCATCAGCCAATGTCACCATACGCCACACACCCTTTTTGGCAGGTACAGCTTGAGCAGAAAGAGCCACAAAGCCCAGTAGGGAAGCAAGCATCAGTAGTTTCATATTTCTTTTCATCATCATATTTCTTTTGTTCTAAAAGCTGTTTAGAAAAAACAAGGCTCCAGAAAACCATTCAAGTTATCTGGAGCCTCAACTCATATCGTGTTTTTGTTTATGGAAAAACGCCTGTATTACTTAGTCCAAGCTCCACGCTTAGCCACATACATCTTATGTGCCTTGGCAGAAACTACAGCTGAATGATGTGCTGCTGCCTTCTTTGCCTTGGCAAAAGCAGCATGAATCTTAGCCTCACCCTCATCTGTTACCTCGAAGGTATCAGACTCGAATGCATACGCATTGTCTGAGGCATCTGTATAGACATTGAAGAAGGTATAGAGCTTCTTGCTACTGTCATACTTAGAAAGGAATCCCTTGCTTGCAAAGAACTTACCATAATCAGTATCAGCACCAAAGTAAGTCACATTATCAGTTACCAAGATGGCTGTACCATCCTGAAGAGCAAGACCTGTCTCCTGTGTTTCTACAGTGATTGAACCATCCTCTGCAACAGTAAACTCCAATGGAGCTTTCTCAACAGCAAAAGGAGTAATGCGGAACTTGGTAGGATCGCTACCACTCTGTGAGAGTACACCTTCTGTAACAACAGGCTTACCCATGAGCACACCTGGATCCTCTTGGAAGAGGATGGAACCGTAACTCTTGACACCAATGGTCACTGTACCAGCAGCAACATCATTCCAAACCTCAGCAGCATCCTTGCTTGACTTGAGTGAGAGATTAAGTACATCTGAACCTACAGCCTCACCATTTGCATTATACATGACCATTACGAGAACATACTTGCCAGTCTCATCGAAAGGAACCTGAACATCACCAGAAGCTGATACTTCCTCAGAAGCCACACTGCCATCAACGATACCGCTTACTGTAGCATTCAAGTCGCTGCTAGCAGGAACAAGAGCGTACTTCACCTTGGCGACATCTGCGCTCAAAGACATAGTAACCTGTGCGAAATCATTGTCATTGGCATCGGTGAAACGACCCTTATAGGCAGCCTCGACACTGTAATTTGCGATTGTCTTACCAGGAAGAGCAATGGCAAACAAACCACTCTTGTTGGCCTCATAAAGTCCACCATCGTTGTAATTTGCCATAGAAATCAACAAAGATTTTGCTGGCATGGTTATGATACCATCCTTCAAGGTACCGAACCACTCTGGCTTCTTTGACTTGATAAGATCAAGAGATGCTCCACCCTCCAAGTTGTAAGCAACCTTGCTGGTAACAGAAATCTCACCATAATTACCGATAGCAAAACCTGTATGACAAGTTTCTACATAGACGAAATCTGGATCGGTAGCATTGATTACCCAGTAATGATCGTTCTCGGAATCATAGGTAGTACCCTCTTCTCCTTCCCATGAAGCATAAGGATTGACGATACGGTACTTGCCTTCCTCGACAACACTCTTCTGAATCTTCACTTCGTCAACAGCATTATCTACATCGAAGAATGTAGTCAGCACATCCTCACGGTAAGCACCCATCGACTTATTAGAAGTAATATCCATCCATTCTGTAGCACCAGCCTTAAAGGTAAATGAGCCAATACCGTATGTTGTGTCATAATCCTCATTGGCAACACTGATAGTACCGCCATTATAAGTACCATACTGCAAATCCTCAGGATTGTAGGTAATGGTGATAGGAGCCTCAGCCTCACCATCTGCAAATGTCACATGGTTAGGCACGCTGAAAATACTTCCCTCATCTGGAGTATAGTTCAAAAGAACGGTCAGTTCTCCCTTTGTCTCTACACGATGAAGTGTAACAACAAAGCTTGAGTTGCTCTTGCTCAACTCTATCTTCGACTCCTGGGTATTGCTGAAGAACACTTCGTTAGCTACCTTAGGCGCACCCGTGTAGTCGTAGTCGCTGGTACATGAGCTGATGGCGAATGCCATCAAGCTCAGGAGTACCATATATGAAAATTTGAATGCTTTTTTCATAATTGTTATGTTTATCTATTCGTTCATAAAAAACTACTATTGCTCAGTCCATGGAGTATAGAGATCAGATGGATCTGGGTTGTTCATACCTCTTACTCCCTGATTGCGGTCACCCTCGTAAGCTACGAATACGAGGTTCATCCATGCAGGACGGCCTTTGGTGTTGAGACGAGTCAGGTCGTACCAGTTGGTACCTGGATAACCACGGGTTACTGAGTAGTTCAAACGCTTGATATCAAAGAAGGTCTGACCCTCACCCCAAAGCTCTACACGCTTCTGGAATACGATTTCCTCAACCACGTCATCTGTTGATGACACCTTGCAGGTGTACTGAGGGTCGCGATAGGTCTTCATAAAGGTTTCCAACAGTTCCTTACCCTTGGCAGCATTGGTGTGAGCTACAGCCTCTGCCTCGATAAAGTACATTTCTTCTACACGCATGATAGGATAAGAAGAAGCTGCACCGATGTTAGGGTCGTCGGTATTTCCCTCGTTAGGACGGAACTTCACAGATGCATAAGCTGGCATACGCTTGTCTGCCAAGCTCTTTGTTGCAGGTATCTGGATCACCTTATCTGCCAACTCAGAACCTTCTGGAGCTTTGAATTCCAACTTACGGAAGTCTGTATCGCTGATACGCTCATACATTCTCTTGTCTATCTCGTTGAAAGGCATATTCTCTTCACCATAACCACTATAACCAAAAGTTGTCTGGTTGCTGAGCCATGAAGTCCAGTTGACGATACCTGTCTTGACAGAGGTATCCTCAGATGTCTGTGTAGCGCCCCACATCCACTTTGTGATATCGTTGAAACCAGTCTTATAGTTGGTGCAAGCCTCTTCGCTCATAGGCTGAACCTTAGCATTGTTGATGGCAAGACGGGCATACTTGGCAGCATTCTCGTAGTCGTTATCCCACATATACAGACGAGCCTTCAAACCATAGACACAAGACAAATCAGGAAGCACGCCACCAGCTGTTTTTGTCAAGTGCTTGATATACTCCTCTGCCTTGTTGAGGTCGCTCTCGATAAACTCCTTCATCTTTTCGTGAGTAGCACGAGGGTTGTTGAGGGCGTCAGCCTGATTCATCTCTGCTGTTACAATAGGTACTGTAAGTCCGCTAACGTCATTACCATCGGCATTGATATTGCTTGTCTTGTCGTTAGGCAGGAACTCGTACATACGGGCAAGGTCAATATAGCACAAAGCACGGAAAGCCAAGCCTGCACCAAGGTAACCCAACTGCTCATCGGTGGCATTGTCTGGGTTGACAGCACCAACCATGTTGTTGATGGTCAGGATAAAGCTATAATAATAGGTACTGATGTACTGACCGAATACATAGCCGTCACCCTGATACTTGTTCTGTGCCCAATAGTAAAAGTGATGGGCATAGTTCTTGGTAGACTGCAAGAGGTCGCCTGTCATCAAGTCACGTACATACATGATAGCACCATAACCAAATGGGAAGTGCCAGCTACGATCTACTACAGACTCATTTACCTTATTAAAATATGCAGGCATCGCCATTAGGAAAGATTCTGATGATGATGGGGAGTTCTGTATCTGCCCCTCAGTGGCAACAGTTGTTGGTTCTGTCACCTCCATACAGCCAGTGAGTGATGTCAGGGAGAATCCAGCCATCACAAGTCCAGCCATCGAACGATATATTGTTTTCTTGTTCATTTTATTCTTTCTTTATAGTTGAAACGTTTAGAATGTAACAGTAATACCTCCTGAGATGGTACGGATAGGACGGTAAACTGAATTAGAGCTGCCACCAGTAATGCTCTGACGTGGGTCAAGACCCTGGCGCTTAGACCATGTCCAGATGTTGTCGGCTACCATATAAACACGTACCTTCTGCAAACCTACAGTCTGCATCCACTGGGTAGGCAAGGTGTAACCCAAAGTGATGTTAGACAATGATAGGTAAGAAGCATCAGTCAAGAAACGGTCTGAACCTGCAGACATATATGAGTCGCCATACTGCCAACGAGGCACGTTGGTGTTGGTATTCTCTGGTGTCCATGCTTTCTCCATATCTACGTGGATTGCTTGACCTGCAGAGCAACTCATCAAGCCAGCGTATGCTCCATCGTAAACCTGACCACCTATCTGATACTGGAAGTCCACAGAGAAATCAAGACCCTTCCAGGCTACGCTGGTACCGAAACCACCATATACGTCTGGCAATACATCACCGCAAAGGTAGTAGCTACCGTCATTGTAGGTGGAAGTAGTTTCCTGACCTACCACATTACGGTGCTTAATGCCAGTATAGCTTTCGTCAACCTTCTCGCCAGCGTTATTGTAGTAAACGTCCTTATTGTTCTCATCCTTCTCATATACGTTCTTATAGAAGAGAGAAAGACCTGTCTCAGGATCTACACCCGCATACTTCTTGGTATAGTAAGTAAAGCGTGACTTACCCTCCTGATAGAAGTACGAACCGCTAGCGTAACCTAAACCAATACCATCATACCAGCTTTGCTTGGCAGAATCAGAAAGTTTGGTAACTTCATTGTGGTTGGTTGTCAAGTTGGTATATACATTCCAAGTGAAATCCTTAGTACGGATAACATCTGCATGAAGGTCAATCTCAACACCACGGTTCACCATATTACCGATGTTATCGTAATAACCGCTCCATCCGAAAGACACAGGAAGGTAAACCATAGAAAGCATATCAGAGGTCTTGTTGCTGTAGTACTCGATGCTACCCCAGATGCGGTTCTTCAACAAAGAGAAATCTGCACCGATATTGAACTTACCGTTCTTCTCCCAAGAGATTTTTGGATTACCCAAAGAAGAAGGAGTCAAAGACACTTCATTGTTGGAGTTGACAATCGAGAAATACTTGGTGTACATATAGCTACCAATACCATCGTTACCATTCTCACCATAAGAAGCCTTCAACTTCAATTCGTTAATCCAATCAACATTGAACCAAGATTCCTTATGCATATTCCAACCAGCACCAAATGACCAGAATGTACCCCACCAGTTATCCTTTGAGAAACGAGATGAAGCCTGACGCATGGCAGAAACGCTACCAAAGTAACGAGAATCATAGTTGTACATGACACGGCTGAGCCATGACTCTGTATTGTACTCACTCATAGAAGAAGTACCATTGTCCAACACAACAGCACCAGCCAACTCCTTGTTGTCTACAGAGAACTGATTGTGCTTGCTGGCATACAGACCATAACCATAAACACGATAATACTCATGACCGAGCATCACCTCAATATCGTGCTTGCCATAAACCTGATGCCAGTTGATACGCTGCTGATAGTTGTAAGACCATGTACGGTCGTGCTCCTTGTTCACCACACCATTACTTGCAGCATACTGACCGAAATATGGGTTGGTAGTGCTTGTAGAACGGCTTTCGTTGAGATATACATTGTTGATAGAAGTAAACTTGAAACCATAAGGCAACTGAATTTCAGCAAAGCCAGTTCCGTTAAATGTGTTTCCTTCTGTATTGTCTGTATTCAGTTTAGCATCAGAGATAGGGTTGGCACCACTCATGAAAGCACGGAATGGAGCTACCTTACCACTACCATAGTCATAAGCTATCATGCGTGAAGTCTGGTCATACATAATGTTGCCATTGGCATCACGCATATACATAGGATAGATAGGAGCAATGTCAACAGTAGCGAAAACACTACCATTGTCGCCACCCTCGCTAAGAGAATTGCTGTTGAAGTGACCATAACTCATGTTGGCACCCACCTTCAACCATTTGTTAACCTGATAGTCTGCCTTCAAACGAGAAGTGAAACGACGATAGTTAGAAGCTGCGGTAATACCGTCATTGCTCAAATAGTTGGCAGAACCATAGAATGTACCTCTGTCTGAAGAACCTGTTGCAGTAACAGTATATTCCTGACGAAGACTGTTGTTGTAGATTTCGTCTACCCAGTCATCAGGAGTCAGATAATAGGTTGTTCCATTCATGGTAGAGTAAGAACCAAGGGTAGCGTTAGGATTGAGCTTGCCATTGGTACCAATGAGCTGCTGTCCCTCTGGGATAGTATAAACATTGTAACCCAAACCATAAGAAGGATTGGTAATCATATTGTCGTTAGCCCACTTCCATGCCTGTGTGGCATCCATGTGGTTTACATTCTGAGCATAGTTGTTCAGGGCCATGTACCACATTTCATAGTACTTGGCTGGACTCTTCATTGTCTCATACTCAGGCACAGCCTTAGAGTTAGAACCCCACTTGGCATCGACGGTAAGCGTACCCTTAGTGCCCTTCTGTCCGCTCTTGGTTGTAATCAAGATAACACCGTTACCACCACGAGCACCATAAAGAGCTGTAGAAGAAGCATCCTTCAATACTGTCATGCTCTCTACGTCGGCAGGGTTGATGTCGTTAAGAGAGCCACCGTATGGAGAACCATCAAGCACAATCAGAGGGTCGTTTCCTGCATTGATAGAGTTGAAACCACGAATACGGATGGTAGGAGTAGCACCAGGCTGACCGCTGCCAGTGTAAATCTGCACACCTGCAGCCTTACCCTTCAAGGCATCAACAGCATTGGTTACCTGAACCTTACCAATCTCTTTTGCGTCTACAATGGCAGCAGAACCAGTAAAAGCACTCTTCTTCTGAGTACCATAGGCAACAACCATAACCTCATCAAGAGCGTGGTTGTCTGGATCCAATACAATCTTCATGTTCTTTGCGGCCTTTACGGTCTTGGTGACCATGCCGATGTACGATACCTCCAACTTCGCGTTGGCTGATACGTTCAGTGAGAAGTTACCATCGATGTTGGTAACAGTACCGGTATTGGTGCCTACCACCTTGATGCTGGCGCCGATAACTGGCGAGCCATCTTCGGAAGAGGTGACCGTTCCGGAAACTTGAGTTTGTGCCAAAGCCATTCCTATGCTAAGGAACAGGCAGGCGATAAACGTCATGAGTCTTTTTTCCATAAATCTCTCTCTTTTTTTAAAAATGAATGTATAAAGTTTATTCTTTTCTCATATCTTTGTATCCACCTCGTGCCCCGAGGTGGAAAAAACGATGCTATTTTATATATAAAATCTCTCTTTTTATAGTACAATATTTAACAATTGAATTGTAACGGCTGCAAAATTATATAAAATTTAGTTATTCACCAAATATTTCTTGCAAAAAGTTGCATTTTTTACCATTAAACTCACAATAGTCTTTAAAAATACCATTTTTACTTATTATTTATAAGCACATTTTGTCGTTTCTGTGGTTTTAGATAGCATTCTTTAACTTATTATGTCGGGATGAGCCTCGCTCGGCTCATAACTTCTATTCATAATTGGATTACGCAAATACCCTTCACCCTTCATCTTTCCCTTGAAATTCCCTGTGTTTATCGGGGTTCCAGAGGGTGAAGGGTGCAAGTCAACCCTTCATCACCCTTCATCACCCTTCATCTTTTTGCCATTTTCAGATTTCGGTTTACAACTGATAGAGTCGTGCTCATGCTTCTATTAAGCCCAGCCTGAGTCGTCTATTATGACCAGTCTTGGTCGTCTATAATGACCAATCCGAGCCTTCTATTATGCCCAGTCCAGGTCTTCTATTATGCCCCAGTTTAGGCTTCTATGATGCTTGCTATGGTTTCTATGGTTCCGCGCATTAATCTATACTTTCGCTTTCAGCAGTTTCATCTCCTCTGCCGTCAGCCCCGTCACATCCATGACTGTCGCTGCATCCATTCCCTTTGCCAGCATCTTCTTAGCAATCTCAAGACTTCGCAGGTTCATACCTTCTGCTCTTCCTTCTTCCATACCCTCTTCTTTACCTTTCTGGTATCTGTCATCCAAAAGGGTTCTTTCAACACTTACGGAATCCCAGAATTTATCGTAGGCACGGAGTTCGGCATCTGTGAAGCCAGAAATCTCCAACTCCTCTACGGCTTTTCCAATCTCCGGGTCATTAAGCAGGTCGGAAGGAATCTCCTTCGTATTGGAATTGATTTCTGTGAGGAAACGGAGCCACAAGACCATCATGCGCTTATCGGCAATGGAATGAGGCGTGAACTTAGGGAGTTCAATGAAGGTAAAATGCAAGCCTTTAATTACCTTATTGCTGTCCTTATCGTGCACGATACGATAGTTGTGGATGAAATCCGGAGTGTCATGTGCGAAGATATCATTCACAAGATTCAGAGAATATACGGGTTGCAGTTCGCTGTATTTTCCTCCTTTTTTAGCCTGACTCACATAGAGCTTGGATGCATTGAAAAGTACTCGCTGCTGGAATGCGTCAGACCATTCCATTTGCATCTCCACGCAGAACTTTCTGCCTTTAGAATCTGTGCAGAGTACATCCACAATGGTGTTCTTGCCCCCTTCGAGCTGGGGCACAAGTTCTGTTGGCAAATACTCTATCTCATGTATCTGCTCCTCGTCGCTGAGTGGCAACAGGGCGTTCAGAAGGCTAATCAGTCTTGCAGGATGATTGCCGAATATCTTCTTGAACGTAAGGTCTGCCTTAGGGTCTAAGTACTTCATAACCATCAGTTTTAAAATCTATAACGCAAAGTTACGACTTTATCTTCATATCTGCAAGAAATTTTTGAAAATTATGAAGGGTGATGAAGGGTGATGAAGGGTTGACTTGCACCCTTCACCCTCTGGAACCCCGATAAACACAGGGAATTTCAAGGAAAAGATGAAGGGTGAAGGGTATTTGCGTAATTGATTCTTTTTTAAAACGGATACAGACAAAATGCCTACTTGTGGCACAATAGTGCCCCTTCGAAGGGCACAAAAGTGCCCTTTGATGAGCAATGACATTTCCCGCTTTCGCTCCCACGATTTTCTGTTTCGCTCCCACAAACGTCAGATGCGCTCAGAGAAAGCTACTCTGCTGCCGTGCCCATGGGGTGACAAACATTTATATATACTGCTCAAGTTTCGCAAGTTTTGCCCCACACGCCCTGTAAGGGCAAAAGCTTTAAAATACCGGGCAATTTATAAGGCTGTTGCCCTTACAGGGCGCATTGCTGACTGCCATTATACCCAGGGCGCTGCCCTGGGCTAAGAGCTTCTGCCCTTTCAGGGCGTGTGGAGCTTACATGCGAAACTTCAGCATTGAACTTTATGATGAGTAAAGCCGTTGAATTCTTCGTTCTTCACTTTATTACAGAGCATTGAGCACTTGTTCCTTGATCTGCTCCAGCTCGTCCTTCATCTTCACCACGATGTTCTGCATCTCAGCCTGGTTGCTCTTCGAGCCAGTGGTGTTGATTTCGCGTCCCATTTCCTGTGCGATGAAGCCCAGCTTCTTGCCCACGCCGTGTCCTTCCTCGTTCATTGTCTCGCGGAAGTACTTCAGGTGATTGCTGAGTCGCTGCTTCTCCTCGCTGATGTCGAGTTTCTCGATGTAGTAGATCAGTTCCTGCTCCAGTCTGTTCTTGTCGTATTCGACATTAGGAATCTGCTGCAGTCCGTTCACGATGTTGGTCTTGATCTTCTCTACGCGCGATTTCTCGTAAGGCTCTATGCTGGCGAGCAATGCCTGGATGTTGTCCACTTTCTCGGTGAACTTCTTCTGCAGGGCAGCTCCCTCCTGGCGGCGGAACTCGATGAGGTGGTTCACAGCCTCGTCGATGGCTTGCTGTGCAGCCTTCCATTCCTCGTCGGTCAGTTCTTCCACATCAGTCTTGGTCGTCACGTCGGGCAGGCGCAACAGCGTAGCATACCAGTCGGCAGGTTCAGGAATGCCTGTCTGTGCCGAAATCTTCTTGATTTGCTGGTAATAGTTCTCCACCAGCGCCATGTTGATGGGCGTGGCGTCAGCCACAACGTCCTTTTCTATCCAGATAGAGAAATCAATCTTGCCTCTTTCCAGATTCTTGGCGATGAACTGACGTATCTCCATTTCCTTCTCTCTATACAGAGGAGCAATACGTGTGGAGAGGTCGAGAGTCTTGCTGTTCAGCGACTTAACCTCTACGTTGATCTTCTTTTCTTTGTAGGCTACGGTAGCTTTTCCGAAGCCTGTCATTGACTGTATCATATATTCTTCACGTTAAATTTCTGCAAAAGTACAAAAAAATGCGAGAAAAAGCGTAAATTTGCACCTTATTTAAGAATATATTTATTTTTATGTCTTGTATTTTAAGTATTGAGACGAGTACCGACGTGTGCTCGGTGGCAGTTAGTGATAATGGAGCCGTGATTTTCAACAAGGAAGATCACAGCGGTCCCAACCATGCAGTTAAGTTGGGCCTGTTCGTCGATGAGGCTATCAGTTACATTGATTCCCGCAATATTCCGCTCGAGGCTGTGGCAGTAAGTTGCGGTCCTGGTTCTTATACGGGTCTTCGCATAGGAGTGAGTATGGCCAAGGGCCTTTGCTATGGCCGTGGCGCAAAGCTCATCGCCGTGCCTACACTCGAGTTGCTGGCTGTGCCCGTGCTCCTTGGCGAGCATCCTGCCGAGGAAGATGCGCTCGTTGTGCCTATGCTCGACGCCCGCCGAATGGAAGTGTATGCGCAGGTCTTCGACCGTGCCCTCCGCGAGGTGCGCCCTATACAGGCCGACATTGTGGACGCAGAAACCTACAAGGAGTATCTCGACCGTGGTGCTGTCTATTTCTTCGGAAACGGAGCAGCCAAGTGTATGGAAGTCATCAATCATCCCAACGCCCATCTCGTGAAGAACATCGAGCCGCTGGCAAAGAATATGGCGCCATTGGCCGAGAAGCGCTTCGTGGAAGGCAAGTTTGAGGATGTGGCTTACTTCGTGCCTTTCTATCTGAAGGACTTCGTGGCCAAGATGCCTAAGAAACTTATTTGATATTTACACCTATTATTATATATATTTACTCAACTTTCGCAAATGGGGAAGTTAAAGAATTTAAAGAAGTTAGAGAAGTTAAAGCCAAATGCTTTACAGATAGATCTTCAACCAAAAATGCTGTTGGCTATAACTTCTAACGACCGAAGGGAGTGATAACTTCTTTAACTTCAATAACTTCTGAACTTGCTAAAGTTCAATATTTAGATTAATGAATATAGACGGATTAGACTATAACACCCAGCGAGAGCAGATCGTGCTGCCTGAGTATGGACGAGAGATACAGCAGATGGTTGACTATGCAGTCGGCCTTCCCGACCGTGAGGAGCGTCAGCGATGCGCCAAGGCCATCATTGCCATCATGGACCGAATGTTCCCCGAGAGCAAGAATGTGGAGGGCCATGAGCGCAAGCTCTGGGATCAGCTCGCCATCATGAGCCGTTTCCAGCTCGACATCGACTATCCTTTCGATGTGACAAGCGCCTCGCAGATGGCCCAGAAGCCCGAGCCCATGCCTTATCCGATGAAGAAGATTCCCGTGCGCCACTATGGTGCCATGCTCTTCGAGGCTTTCGAGATACTGAAGACCATGGAGCCTGGCAGGGAGCGCGACGAACTGGTGAAACTCACTGCCAACCAGATGCATCGCAACCTGATGCAGTGGAGCCATGGTTCGAGCGACGGCGAGAAGGTGGCTTCCGACCTGGCCCGCTTTACCGACGGAAAGATTCAGCTCGACTTGGACACTTTCAAGTTCGAGAGATTTGTAGACCGTGAGCAGTCGCAAGGACGCAATGGCAAGAAAAAGAACAAGTAACTTATATTCTCCTTATCATTCATAACCCCCAAAGAATAGTCTATGGAGTCATTTATCATAGAAGGCGGTCATCCGCTCACAGGAACCATCATTCCGCAGGGCGCCAAGAACGAGGCACTCGAAGTGATTTGCACTACTATCCTTACCGACGAGCCTGTGCGCATCAAGAATGTGCCAGACATCCTCGACGTGAACAACCTCATCAAGTTGCTCAGGGAGATAGGCGTGAAGGTAACTCAGAACAGTCGCAACGACTATACATTCCAGAGCGACGAGCTGAAGCTCGACTATCTCGACAGCCTGGAGTTTGTGGCTAAGTGCTCCTCGCTGCGTGGAAGCGTGCTGATGATTGGTCCGCTGTTGGGACGCTGTGGCAAGGCAACCATCGCCAAGCCGGGTGGCGACAAGATAGGCCGCCGTCGTCTCGACACCCACTTCCTGGGATTCAAGTATCTGGGTGCCAAGTTCGTGCACGACGACGAGCGCAATGTCTATCAGATAGAAGCCAGGAAACTGAAGGGCTGCTATATGTTGCTCGATGAGGCTTCGGTTACGGGTACTGCCAACATCATCATGGCTTCGGTGCTTGCCGAGGGAACCACCACCATCTATAATGCAGCCTGTGAGCCTTATATCCAGCAGCTCTGCCATCTGCTCAACGCCATGGGCGCTCAGATCAGCGGCATAGGCAGCAACCTTCTTACTGTCGTGGGCGTGAAGTCGCTTCACGGAGCCGAGCATCGCATCCTGCCCGATATGATCGAGGTGGGCTCGTTCATCGGTATGGCTGCCATGTGTGGAGCCGGTGTACGCATCAAGGACGTGTCGGTCCGCAACCTGGGAATCATTCCCGAGGCTTTCCGCCGACTGGGTGTGAAGATAAAGATTGAGGGCGACGACCTCTTTATTCCTGAACAGAAGCACTACGTCATAGATTCCTTTATCGATGGAACCATCATGACGCTTGCCGATGCCCCATGGCCAGGACTTACCCCCGACCTCCTGTCGGTTCTCCTCGTTGTGGCGACACAGGCACGTGGCAGCGTGCTCTTCCATCAGAAGATGTTCGAGAGCCGACTGTTCTTCGTCGACAAGCTCATCGATATGGGTGCACAGATTATTCTCTGCGACCCGCACCGTGCTGTGGTGGTGGGCCACGACCATAAGATCCGACTCCGTGCCGGCAGAATGACAAGTCCTGATATCCGTGCCGGTATTGCCCTGCTCATTGCAGCGATGAGTGCCAACGGTACAAGCCGCATTGAGAATATCGCACAGATCGACCGTGGCTACGAGGACATAGAGTTCCGACTCAATCAGCTCGGAGCCAAGATTACGCGTGTCACGGATTGAGTAAGTGAAGAATGAAGAATTCAATGGCTTTACTGATCATGATTTTCAAAGATTCTATGCGATATGATAAGACGAGACGACGTTTATAAGATAGGCAAGTTGGGAAAGCCCCACGGCGTGAAGGGAGAAATCACCTTCGCCATTACTGACGATGTGTTCGACCGTGTGGATGCCGATTATCTCATTCTCGACATCGACGGCATCCTGGTGCCTTTCTATATAGAGGAATACCGGTTTAAGAACGACGAGAATGTGCTGGTGAAGTTCGAGGACATCGATACGCAGGAACAGGTGCGTGCCTATACGGGCTGCGAGGTGTTCTTTCCCCGTCATCTCTCCGACAGCGATGAGGAGAATATGTCGTGGGCAGAAATTATCGGCTTCCAGCTTGTAGATGCCACTACCGGTCTGGTGATAGGCACGATCGACCATGTGGACGACAGCACCATCAACTTGCTCTTCGAGATAACGACACCTGCGGGAAAGGAACTGCTGATTCCTGCCAGCAACGACTTCATTCACGAGGTGGATGCCGGGCAGCGTGTCATCAAGATGCAGTTGCCCGAGGGAATCCTCGAGTTGGATTAAATGGCGGCGAACAGCTACAAAGCAGATATATTATCCGTTAGCCTTGGCGAATAAACTTTCTGACTGGGCAGAAGATTTTTCCCAGTTGGGAAAATAAAAAAAACAGTTGCGAAGGCTTGCAAATTAGAACAAGATAAAAGAAAATGAAGAAACAACAAATATGTATCCTTGGCTCCACGGGAAGCATCGGCACACAGGCGCTCGACGTGATAGAGCAGCACAGCGACTTGTATGAGGTGTACTGTCTTACAGCCAACAACCGTGTGAAGGAGCTGGCACAGCAGGCTCGTAAGTTCAAACCTGCTGCCGTGGTGATAGCCAACGAGGCACATTATGACGAGTTGAAAAACCTGTTGAGCGATGAGCCTGACATCAAAGTCTATGCCGGTGCTCAGGCGCTTTGCGACATCGTGGAGGCCGACCCTATCGACATGGTGCTTGCCTCGATGGTGGGCTTCTCAGGACTTGAGCCGACAATCCATGCCATCAAGGCCCGCAAGAAGATATGTCTTGCCAACAAGGAAACCCTCGTCGTGGCTGGCGAACTGATATGCGGCTTGGCTCAGCAGTATCATGCGCCCATCCTGCCGGTCGACAGCGAGCACAGTGCCATCTTCCAGAGCCTGGTGGGCGAGGACGACAACGAGATAGACAAGATATTGCTCACCTGCTCGGGCGGACCTTTCCGCCATCACACCATGGAGCAGTTGGCTAAGGTAACTGCTGCCGATGCGCTCCGCCATCCTACATGGGACATGGGAGCCAAGATCACCATCGACTCGGCTTCGCTCATGAACAAGGGTTTCGAGGTGACTGAGGCCAAATGGCTCTTCGGCGTTCCTGCCGACAAGATAGAGGTGCTCATCCATCCGCAGAGTGTCGTGCACAGCGCGGTGCAGTTTGTCGATGGAGCCGTGAAGGCTCAGTTGGGTGTGCCCGATATGCGTCTGCCCATACAGTATGCCTTCTCCTTCCCCAAGCGCCTGCCTCTGCAGGGCGCCCGTCTCGACTTGTTCAAGACCAAGGACTTGCAGTTCTTTGAGCCCGACTACGAGAAGTTCAAATGTCTGCGCTTAGCCTTCGAGGCTATCAGGAAAGGTGGCAACATGTCGTGCATCGTCAATGCAGCCAACGAGGTGGTCAATGCCGGCTTCCGCCGTGGCGAGTGTGGATTCTTGCAGATGGGCGACATCATAGAGCAGGTAATGGCGAAAGCCACCTTCGACAGTCAGCCCGATCTCGACGTCTATCTGCAGACCGATGCCGAGGCCCGACGCATTGCTGCAGAACTGATGAAGAGTGCGTCATAATATTATGAAGGTGTGAGAGACGCTATATATATAATAAGGTGTGCACACTGTCAATCACGAATTATCAATAAAGTTTATCAATCATAATCATGGTGAACGGCGGGAGGAGCCTCACAAAAGTCTCAGTTTCCTGCCTTCACAGTTCAAAGTAAAACAATGGAAATATTCTTGATCAAGGCGCTTCAGCTCATGTTGGCGCTTTCCATATTGGTGTTGCTCCACGAGGGCGGTCACTTTTTTTTCTCCAAGCTCTTCGGAGTTAGGGTAGAGAAGTTCTATCTCTTCTTCGACCCTTGGTTCCATCTCTTCGAGTTCAAGCCCAAGAATTCGGATACTACCTACGGAATGGGTTGGTTGCCATTAGGCGGTTACTGCAAGATTTCGGGTATGATCGACGAGAGTTTCGATACCGAGCAGATGAAACAGCCCGAGCAACCCTGGGAGTTCCGCTCCAAGCCAGCCTGGCAGCGACTGCTCATCATGATAGGTGGTGTGCTGGTCAACTTCGTGCTGGCGCTCTTCATCTATTCGATGATTCTCTTCCACTGGGGCGACGAGTACGTGGCTACCAAGGACATGAAGCAGGGCATGGCGTTCAACAGCGAGGCCAAGGCCTTGGGCTTCCAGGATCATGACATCCTTGTAGGTACTGAGGAAGGAGCTTTCAAGACCTACGATGGCGACATGTTCCGTGCGCTCTCTACTGCCCACAGAGTCGACATTATCCGTAATGGCAAGCCTATGAGCCTGCAGTTGCCCGGCGACATCAACATGCTGGGCATGTTCAAGGCTACTCCCCGTTTTGTGGAAATCTATCAGCCTCTTCGTATCGACAGTGTGGCAAAGGGCACACCTGCCGCCAAGATTGGTCTTACTCCTGCCGATAAGATTCTGAGCATCAACGGTCAGAAGGTGGAGACTTTCAATGCCTTCACCAACGAGATGGGCCGCATCGACGACCAGCTGGCTGCTGCCACTACTGCCAAGGACAGCGCTGCCATCCTCAATGCCCGGTTGACGGTGCTGAAAGCCAATGGCGACACGCTTACCACATCTGTTCAGCTCGATGCCTCAGCGGGATACACCCGCATGGGATTCGTCAACTACAATATTGTACGCGACTATAAGGTGACTCACATCCGTTACGGATTCTTCGAGAGCTTCCCTGCCGGCATCAAGTATGGCTGGAATGTGCTGTCGGGCTATGTGGGCGACATGAAATATGTCTTCTCCAAGGAGGGGGCCAAGAGCTTGGGTGGCTTTGGCGCACTGGGAAGTCTCTTCCCACCCATGTGGGACTGGCACGCTTTCTGGTTGATGACAGCCTTCCTGAGCATCATCCTTGCCTTCATGAACATCCTGCCCATCCCCGCACTCGATGGCGGACACGTGTTCTTCCTCCTCTACGAGATGATAACAGGACGTAAGCCTGGCGACAAGTTCCTTACTTATGCAGAGTATGCGGGCTTTACCATCCTCTTGCTCCTTCTCGTCGTTGCCAACCTCAACGATGTGTTGCGTCTCTTCGGCATCATTTAAGGAATATACTATAAATTAACTGAGTCCACTTTAAAAAGTATCCTTATGTTTTGATGGTACTTTTTTAAGTGGACTTAGTTCTTATAATAACCTGTTGCAAAGTTACTATAGGGTAAAGGAAAAGTCATCACGTACAACTATGCACTTTGCCCAATACGATGGGCAAGTTTACCCACAGCATTGGGCAAGTTTACCCACAGCATTGGGCAGATGTTAACAACGCCCTTTGTTGACTTTTCTTGATGGTAAGCTTGACTTTTCTGTATAAATGCTCATTAAATGGCACAAAAGTGTCTTGAGCAGGGCACTTTTGTGCTATAAGTAGGCATCTTACAAGAATCAGTATTCACACATGAAATAGCAGGAATTAGTATTTTTAAAATGGATTACGCAAAAACCCTTCACCCTTCATCTATTTGCGCGAAATGCCGATAAACACAGGGGGGGAGGGCGAAGGGTGCAAAATCACCCTTCATCACCCTTCATCTTTTTGCCGTTTTCAGATTTCGGTTGACTAATAAAGTTTGACTCATGCTTCTATTATGACCAATATTTGTCTTCTATTATGACCAAGTCAAGGCTTCTATGATGACCCAGCTAAGGCTTCTATGATGCTTGTTTTGAAGCAAAATCTCTTTCGGACAAGCCTTCTTCAACTTCAAGAGAAACTTATTTCTCTTCCATTATATCAGCTCTGGACTGAATCATAAATGCGGAGCCGCTTACCCAATGAGAATGAAGGGCGATGAAGGGTGATGAAGGGTGGATTTGTGCCATTCAACCCCTGAAACCCCGATAAACACAGGGGATTCCAAGGGATAGATGAAGGGTGAAGGGTTTTTGCGTAATTCTATTTAAAAACCAACAGGTTGATAACAATAGTCTTATCGCTTTGCGCCTTCAGAATCAACGTTATTTCAAACTGAGGTAAAATGATGTTAAAAGCAATAATATGCATGAAGGGCAAATAAAAAATACCAGAAGCAAGAATTTGGAATGATAGAGGCTGACATTGTTGAGGTTTCAAATAATTTGCAGACTGATGCATTTTCTAACATAGACTTAACAATTACTTAACATATAATAAACAAAAGAAAATGTACCTTTGCCGCAAATTTTTACGACAATACAACTTTATAAAAAAGAAAAAGGATTCAAATCCACGCTTATGATTTTACCTCCTGCTTGGATAGAGAATAGTATTGAGACCTACATCTATCAGCACACGACAAAGTCTCAAGTCATTTATTGGGTGCATCCATAAAATATAGTAGAGAAAGTAAAACATATTATCATACAAATGACTTTGATTTAAAAAGTAAAATCTTAAAATTATGAAGTATTTAAATTTAGATATTAATCATTATCTTTCTGATAAGGATAAAGGAGAGAAACCGATAGTGATACTTATAAAGGGGGCTGTTATTTATCTTATTTTATTAATCGTCTCTATTCTTGTTATCAGCTATGCACATCATATAGGATGGCCTAAAGAACTTAAGCCAAAAGAAAATATAACAAAAGACACAATACTAATGTTAATAGTAATTGGGCCGATCATAGAAGAAACAATACACAGACTATGGTTGTCATTCCACAAGACAGAAATCATTATCAGTGTAACTTGTATCTCTTTTTTCATTTTAGGAGAATTATATCACATAGACGACAAATATATTAGAATTCTTACAAAGTTAGCAATTGCATTTGTGATGGGATATCTTTTTTACAAGATACCGCAAGCAAGGTATGATAGTATCAAAAGTAATAAATATCTATATAGATCATTCATCTGGTTTTCTATCTTATGGTTTTCCCTAATGCATATAAATAATTACAATGTAGAAATGTGTTACTTACCCTATCTCATCATTGCTTGTTTGCCACAATTTAGTGCTGGAATATTGTTTACTTATTTCAGGTTGAACTTGGGAATTTACGTAAGTATATTCGCACACATATTACTGAATGGAGTTACATATATTCTTTTATAGTATAAAAAAGAGAGCGAGTTTCAAGTCCTGATCGTTTTTTCAAATTAACTAAAAACGTAACTACTCAGCATCCATATAGAAGTAACAACTCAGCATCCCCATAGGAGTGCTGAGTTGTTACTTATCTCACTTAATCGGACAATGTTTTTTTAAATAGTAATAAATGATATACGTGAAAAATCCACCTAAGCACGCAGCAGAAATATCTATCCAGTCGATATTTTTAGTAAAAAACGCGTCAACGAATTCAAAGCCTATAAGAATTAACATGGATTCTAATATACTTCCAACAATGGATTGTTGCTTATGAGCACGAAGACATCCCTGTATGTAACACACTCCCATAGGGACTCCTAAAAAACTGGTGTAGCTATCAGAAATATGAAAATCACTTAAATGTCTGGAATAAGCATATGGTCTATATATAAAGTTCAAGAATATACAAAGTAAAAGCAGTAAAAGACCAACACATATAAATAAGATTTTTGGCTTTTCTTTGATTTTGTTTACTATATGTAGCATAGGCGACTTATTGATTATATTAATAGAAACTTTCCTTTGCGCTGAAAGAGCGAAAAACAAAAGGGCAGTACGTGAGTGCTGTCAATTAATAAGTTACATAAACATTGAGTTCTGAAAGAAGAGCATCTAAGAGAATGGTTACGCCAACAACTTGCCACCATCCACCATTCACATTCAGTTTTTCCTCTGGTGTAAGAGTTTTAATCATTGCAGTCATAATGAAATGTTTGTTGAGTTATACAATAGCCGTCACGTGTTACTCAAGACTTTGCCATGTCAGAAATTTCACTTATCTTAGTGTTGCATTTAATAATAAATGAAACTCTGAAAGACTTAGCAAAAGTACAAATAAAATCTGAGAAACTCACTCCATTCGGAGGATTTTTTCGATTTGCAAGCTCCTTCCAAAAAGCGAGTATTTCTCTCATGTTGCTGTTATATCCACAGGGATGTACCGATATTATTATACCGTTGCATCCCTTAAGTACTTAACTTAGAAAGCCTTTTGTGTACCTGCTATCAAAAGCAGTAAAATTAATCCTGCTTCAACACCCCCTCCTTCCGTAGTTGTCATTTCGTCTACCGACAACTCGGCTAATGTCTAAAACTCCGACCTTTACTTTATTGGAAAAGTATTTAGTAGCATTGACGAGGAAGAAGAGATTGGTTCGAAGGGATACGCATATAGCTTTATATCATCATACGCTATCGTATTCAAGGCGAATAGAATTCATCGTTAGAACGACAAAATATTCTATTCCTAAGAAGGAATTGTATAGCCAATTAGTGAGCCGAAAAAATAGAATATTCCAGCTGCTACACCTATAGCAACACCTATTAAAAAGCCTTCCAACCCAGTCTTTAGGATTTTTTCTTTATATTCCTTGTTCATTAGATATTCTTTATTACATAATTCCTTGATTACTTTGCATATTTTCTAAAGACATACATTTTAAAGAATTGTCATTTTTTCATTTTTACTACTTTTTAATTGAACTTAATTTAAAATTCATCGTTTTAACGACAAAATATCCTATTCCCAAACTTGATATTGCAAGTGACAAATATATATACCAATTACCATTTACAAGATCTATGGTCTTAGACTCATATCCTATAGCGAAATATTGCAAACAGCATAAAGAATTATATATAGCGTGAATGAAAAAACTATAGAAAATACTCTTTGTTCGGTAAACTATATATCCTGTTATGAGACCTAATATGAGAGCTCCAGGTATTTGAGCTGGATTAACATGAAACAAAGCAAATAGAACTGCCGACAAGACAATAGCACTATAGACATTGTTCAGATATATTAAAAGTCGCTTTAACACAACACCTCGAAACAGTAATTCTTCTACAAAGGGTCCAATAAGGCAAATAAGCAAAATCTCGTATGGATTGAAAACTGACTTTTCAAAATCATCCACCAAGTAATCTGGCAAACATATAATATCTTCTATTACCCCTATAGGAAAATAAATACATATACCTAATATTATAATATAAGGAACATATGCTGTCGAAAAATTAGAACAGCTATGACTTATTATCTTTTTCCCATTAAACTTCCACAGACATAAAAGAATTAAACCAAGAGAAGGTATAATGTCTGTGCAAATTATTCCCATGTCATTTTTACTCCATTCACTAAAAGTCATAGAGCTACCAATGATATGGGTTGTAAGTTCGAAGACAATTTGAATAGCAAGTGGTAGTAATGTAACGAATACAATACATACCAACAAAATTCCTATTACACTTAATACCTGATAGCTGCGCTTATGTTTCATTTTAATTCTTTTCCATGTTTTTAATTTCTTTGAAATAAGCTTTCTAACTAAAGTAAGCCAACAGAACTTGCTCCCATTCGAAGCGATAAATTCTGCTGCAAAAGTAGTATTTTTAAATAATGCTAAATGTTAGAGAATTGTTAGTTTTATGTTAGATTTATTATTATTTTTGCAAATATGAAATCAAATAAGTATATTCTTGTATCTATAGTAGGAATTTTATCTGTATTGTTTCTTCAAGCAATGTGGATTCGCCAAACTGTTCTATATACAGAAACTAACATGGTTGAAGATATTAACAAAGTGGTCGTTAAATCCATGTTTTCAGAAGTATATAAAAGGTTTATATACGTTCCTGCTGAAACTCGGATAGCAGGTGCTCCAGATTTGTCTACGCCTAAATTTCAAGGTATAGAATATATAGAAGAAGGAGTTTTTAATGCCACACATAAAGATATAAATTATAGAAGTTTAGGTGAGTTCTTTCAGAAGAATATACAGGCAAAAGGATGGGATTATGCATATATTATATATAAGGTAGAAGCGAACAAGAAAACAGTTGTGGCTAAGAGCAACTCTCTGCCTTCTATTATCATCAATAAAATTTCGTCTCAATACATTCCTACAAGAATCAACAAATCTATAGGAATCCAAGTGGAATTACTAAATCCAATTAGTTGGTTCTTTAAACAGTTGGGATTAATCATACTTAGTAGCTTCATTATTGGAATGTTTATCTTATTATGTGTCGTAAAATTATACAAGGCCATTCGTTTGTTGCAAGAAGCAGCAAGAGTTAAGAAGGAGTTTACCTATTCTATGATTCACGATATAAAGACCCCACTTTCAACCATCCAATTATCACTGACAGCTTTAAATAATAAAAGAGTTATAAATAATGAGGAAAATAGAACAAAATATCTAAATGTAATCAATGCAGAAACGCAGCATGCCTATCAATTAATCCATAATATTCTGACAATCTCCAAGTCTGAGTCAAAAAAATTAGAGCTACAAAAAGAGACTGTAGACCTTTCTGCTATTCTTTCAAGAATAGAGAATAATTTTATAACAAACCATCAGAAGATCATTACATTTGAGAACCAACTCAATTGCCCAAACATCTATGCAGATATAGAGTACCTAAAAGAAATATTCTATAACTTGATAGATAACTCTATTAAATATTCCAATGAAGCCGTCACCATTCGTATCTCTTCAGAGAAAGTTAATAAAGGTGTTGTTATTCGTTTTTGGGATAATGGTTTTGGAATAAAAAAAGACGATCAAAAGATTATATTTGATAAATTTGAGCGTGCTTCAGCTTCTAATAGAATGATAAAAAAAGGAGGCGCGTCTGGCTTTGGAATGGGGCTGACTTATGTTTTCCAAGTTATAGATGCACATCATGGTATGGTAACTGTAGATAGTGAACTCGGAAAATATACCGAGTTCACTATATTCTTGCCAGATCAAGATGCAAGCAATGGGGGGGGTGAAGAAGAAGGATTAGATGGACTCTATCAATGAAAAGCCTACCCCACGTGTGGTCTCTATTTGCACAAACGGGTCTATTTGAAGATCTTTTCGAAGGTTTGTTATGACAACATCAAGTCGTCGGGCAAGATAGAAATCTTTCTCGTCACTTCCCCAAAGGATATTCTGTATGGTCTCCCGCTTGATGATTGCATTTTTGTTCTTGGCAAGAAGTTCTAATGTCTTTGATTCTTGTCGTCCCAATTTCAAGCAGATTTTTCCATCTTCATCCTTTAAACATGTGTGTTCTGGATCCAATATGTGTTTGCCAATCTTGACACAATTCGAGACGTTGCGCCTTTCTATTCCTCCTTTGAGTTTTAGCAATGCCTTGACATGACAATCAAGTTCCTCTGGCACAAAAGGTTTCTTGATATATTCATCAACACCAACATGATACCCTTCTTTCAGTTTGGACGGTGAAGTGAGGTTGGTGGTAAACATAATGATGGTCTCGCCATCTAATTCACGAATATGCTTTACCATGTCAATGCCGTTCATGACAGGCATGTCAATATCTGAGATGATAACATCAGGCTTGAATGTTTCCCAAGCCTTGATACCATCTTTACCATTGCAGGCAGTTATAATCTCGTAACCACCAACGACATCTTCCAACGTATTTTTCTCGACAAATGCGAGATTCCCGTCATCTTCCACCAGAAGTAATTTTATGTCTGCCATAGTTGTTTGTTAGTCTTTCTATTTGATTGACGGTGCCAAAGATACGAAAATAAATCCTGATAGCGGCATCAATCAGAGATTATTTTAGTGAAATATAAGTATTTAAAAACAGGTCTTACTTTAAAGTAGACTCTGTTTACGAACTATTGTCTAATCGTTGATAGTTTCTATTTCTTACAATTTGGCTGGGTCATAAAACTGTAGTTTCTTCATTTCTGCTTGTTCTTCTGGCGGCAGGAGTGGCAATCTATGGACTGACATATAGTTTTCTATCGCTTGAGTAGCTTCTTGCGGTTGCAGATTAATGCCTGATTCTTTCTTCTTTTCATCTACATATTCTTGTTCCGTAATAAACAATTCTGTAACAACATGAATTAACTGTTTATGAGAATCCTTTTTATGCCAATAATTGTAACTTTGATCAGTTTTCTGAAAAATCAAGTTTTTAAAGGAATAATAATCCTCATCACTTAATCGGTATGCCTCCGTGAATTTGTCTCTTACTATTTCCTGCGAAAAACCAAATATATTTTGAGAAAGCTGGTCATATGTAGGCACCATATCCATTTCTATCGTACAGCATTTACGGATAGAATCAGTTGTTATTCTTCCTATTGTTTGACTGTCTTTTTTGATATATCCAACATTAGCAGAATCTTGAATAGTATACTTTTTACGACATTCCTCTATAAAAGTTGTTCCTTCTGGCCACGGACGAAATGTTGCTTGATCGCTAAGCATAAAGGCCCTTTTCTTGTCTTTACTAATAAGCTCTTCATTTCTTAGATAACGACAGCCATATTTTCTTAAATATATTTTCATTTTTTAGATTGATATAGTATTCCACGATACCATCCTCGTAATACTTAAGCAATGAATCATTGTGTTGATAACTACGAAAATATCCCTTTAATCTTACAAACTTAGGTTGCTTACCATTTATCGTGACATCTTGTAATTTTACCTGCCCTAATACCTTTAGCGGTAGAAGCAATAAAACTAAATACAAATATTTCATAATTTAATAATTGTTGAACTTTGTTGTCGCCTGCAAAGTTACAATAATTTGCGAATACCTTTTGTAGGTTAACTGTTAGATTTATGTTAATTGTGCACACTTTAAAAAGTCAGAACACAATCAATCCGAAGTCCAGAAGTTATAGAATTTAAAGAAGTTGTTACTCCATTTAGTAGTCGGTAAAAGTTATAGCCAATAGCCTTGGAGTGGGAATGTTTAGTGTACGAAAAAGCAGGAATTCCTATTGGAGAGTTCCTGCTTTTGTATTTATTGTATGAAAGTTTATTTTGCTATGTTATGCCGAGCAGTCTGTCGGATGATGACAGAATTATGAATATCTGATGATCTGTCCAGGAGTAAGCTTCTTGTCCTTCTTGTAACCATTGAGGTGGCAGATCTTCTCTACGCTTACACCACGCTTCTCGGCGATAGAGTTGAGAGTCTCGCCGTACTTAACCTTGTGGTAAAGCTTCTCGCCACTTGCGCTGGCTTCGTATCTGCCCACAGAGCCTCCGTTGACTTGCTCGCGTGTGTAGCCACCGTTGCCCACTTTTCCACGAACCGAGTTGGCTGCAATGCCCTCGTGCTCGTATGTGTCGCGGTTGAAGTCATAGTAGTCGCCCACTACGTCCTGGTTGCGGAAGTCGAACATCAAGGCAGGGTTCAGGGCTACGCCGCAAAGACGAGTCTCAAAGTGGAGGTGCGAACCTGTGCTTCGACCGGTATTTCCACCGAGTCCTATCACTTCGCCGGCTCTTACGTCCTGATTCTCTTCTACGAGTTGTGCAGAAAGGTGACCGTAGATAGTCTCCAGTCCGTTGTTGTGACGAATAACGATGTATTTGCCATATCCGCCTCTCTCATATCTTACGATACGTACTTTTCCTGAGAAGGCAGCACGTATGGTGTCGCCGATATATACTTTGATGTCCATACCCTTGTGGCTACGGCCAAATTGCGCACGATAACCGAAGTTGCTGGTTACCACGCGGCTCTGGGTAGGCATACAGAAATGACGAAGGTCTATACGGAAATGCTCAGGCAGCGATGTGGCTTTGTGAGCGTATTTATTGGAGAAATCTTCATAGAGCTCGCTGGCTGGGTTCTCACGCTCTTCCATCTGGCGATAATGAGAGATGGCTAAAGTGTCGAGCGACTTCATTCGATGATCTACCGGTGCCTGACGTGCCAGAAGGTCTTGAGCCTGAGTGGGCATGGTAGCGAGGGACAATAATACTCCTACAAAGATTTTACTTATCTTGCTTTTTAAACTCATAATTCTAAATTAATACTCTTTTAGGTTGGTCGTTTAGCATACAGAACAATAAGAATTCTGTACGGAAAATCGCAATGCAAAGTGCTCTAAGATGCGATTTTGTTATATAGACGTTGCAAATATAACAAAAATAATTCAAACAACCTAATGGATTAACATAAATTATTCGGTCTTTAACATGCTCGTTTTCACTCGGATAGCTTTCGAATGCAGTTTATATATAGGCGAATTGGCATAATTATTGCATGAAAAGTCGAAAGCAGAATTTAACATTTTTTCTGTTTCTCGTTTTCCCTTTTTTTACTCTTGTTGGATTTCTCTGTTCTTTTGTAATTTATCCATTTTTCAGATATCTGAGCAGAGCTACGGCAGGTGAATGTCCCATGAAGATGTACTTCTTTACCTCCGGACTTGTGAAGTGGTTGCACTGTGTATAGGCTTTATAGAGTTCATCGAGATTGATGGTAAATTCCTTGCCCGAGCTTTCTCTTATACCGATGATCATCTTGGCGGTGACGTGCAGTCGGATGTATCTGATGCCTGTTACGCTTTCTATCTCTTTGATGCCTATGAGCTTTTCTCTCATTTCCTCCTTGGTCAGGTCGGGCCGTGACTCTGGCTCGCGAACCAGTGGTTTGCGACCACGCTTCTTGGGTGTGGAGACAGGCACAGTGGCTGGCGTGGTGGGCATGTCGGGGAAGAGGTTTCCTTCAGATGTTTGTTCTTTTATTGCCATTTTTGCTTCTGTTTTACTTGATGTTGATAGCCTGTGTTGTCTGGTTGAGGGGGCTGCCGCTAACTGATGGCAGCCCAGTTGATGTTGGTTTTCTTCAGCTCTCTGAGCCTCGACCATAGTGGTGCGTACAGGGGAAGACTGCATTGCGGATCGGCCTCGATAACAGCTTGCGCCTCCTGTCTTGCCAGTTGCACAAGTTGACCATCGCGTGCTATGTTGGCTATCTTCAGGTCGAAGGCTATTCCGCTTTGCTGCGTTCCCTCCAGGTCGCCAGGGCCTCGAAGCTTCAGGTCGGCTTCAGCTATTCGGAAGCCATCATTGGTGTCGCACATGATGTCGATTCGCTTTCTTGTATCCTCGCTCAACTTGTAGTTGGTTACCAGGATGCAGTAGCTTTGGTCGCTTCCTCGTCCTACTCGTCCTCTGAGCTGGTGTAGCTGAGAGAGTCCGAATCGCTGCGCATCCAGAATCACCATGACCGAGGCGTTGGGCACATTGACGCCTACCTCGATGACGGTTGTGGCAACGAGTATCTGGGTTTCGCCCTTCACAAACTTCTCCATCTCAGTTTCCTTCTCTGCAGGTTTCATCTTGCCGTGCACTTTGCTGAGGTTGTAGTCGGGGAAGGCTTCCTTGAGAGTCTCGAAGCCTTCTTCCAGGTTTTTCAGATCGCTCTTCTCGCTCTCTTTGATGAGCGGAAATACGATGTAGACCTGTCGCCCCATGTTGATCTGGCGTCTGATGCTCTGATAGAGAGAGGTCAGTTGGGTGTCGAACTTATGCAGCGTCTGTATGGGTTTTCTGCCAGGCGGCAGTTCGTCGATGACACTTACATCCAGGTCGCCGTATATCGTCATGGCAAGGGTGCGTGGTATAGGGGTTGCCGTCATGACCAATACATGCGGCGGATTCAGGCTCTTGCTCCATAGCTTGGCTCTTTGTGCCACACCGAAGCGATGCTGTTCGTCGATGACAGCCAGTCCTAAGTGTGCAAACTGCACGGTTTCTTCTATGATGGCATGAGTTCCCACCAATATCTGCACCTCTCCGCAAGCCAATGCGTCGAGTATGGTCTGTCGCTTTTTGCCTTTTACGATGCCCGTCAGCAGTTCCACCCTGATGTCCATCCCCTTCAGAAACTCCCTGATGGTTTGCAGATGCTGTTCAGCCAAGATTTCGGTAGGAGCCATCATGCAGGCCTGGAATCCATTGTCGAGTGCGATGAGCATGGTCATCAGTGCCACGAGTGTCTTGCCCGATCCTACATCTCCCTGCAGAAGTCTGTTCATCTGTTTGCCGCTGCACATGTCGTCGCGTATCTCATGCATCACCCGCTTTTGTGCTCCGGTAAGACTGAAAGGCAGGTTGTTCGCATAGAAACTGTTGAATATCTCTCCCACACGGTTGAATACATATCCCCGGTATTTGCGTCGCTGGTCGCTCGCGTACCTTAATATATTGAGTTGCACGTAGAACAGTTCCTCAAACTTCAGCCGCACCTGTGCCTTCTGCAGTTCCTGATGAGAGTGTGGATAATGTATGTTGCGGCAGGCCTCGTCGCGTGAGACAAGGTGCAGACGATGGGTGATAAAGTCGGGCAGGGTTTCTGGCAGGGCAGGAAGCTTCTCTATCAGCGCCTTGGCTATCTTCTCTATGGCGCGCGATGTAAGCCCCATCTTTTTCATCTTCTCGGTGGTGCCATAGTAGGGCTGCATGCCCATGTCGGAGAGTTGCAGCGACTGTGCGTCGTCGATATCGGGGTGAGCTAACTGGAAACGTCCGCCATAGAGCGTTGGCTTGCCGAAAACAATGTATTCGGTATCGGTCTTGTAAGTCTTGTAGATGTATTGTGCGCCGCGAAACCAAACTAAGTCAGCCACTCCGAATCCGTCGGAGAAGTGGGCTACTACCCGTTTGTTGCGTTTCCCCATGTCGAATTCCTCGAAACTGAGGATCCTTCCCTTTATCTGTACAAAGGGCATTTCCGGTGTCAGCTCGCTGATGTGGAACACCTTGGTGCGGTCTACATATTTATAAGGATAGTATTCCAGCAAGTCACCATACGAGCAGATGCCGAGCTCCTTGCTCAGAATCTCTTTCTTCTTGGGACCTACGCCAGGTAGGTACATGATGTCTTGGTCTAAAATACTACTCATTTTTTTAAGTGAAGAGTGAAGAATGAAGAGTGAAGAATTCCCTTGTTCTTATTCTGCTAATAGGGCTTCTGCCACCTTGATGTCGAAGGGGGTTGTAATCTTGATATTCTCGCGGTTGCCTTCCACCATAGCCACCTGGCATCCTAAGCTTTCCACCACCGAGGCATCGTCGGTAAACTGGGCCTTGTAACCCTGATTGAAGGCTTGCTTGGCAAGAGCAATGTCGAAAGTCTGAGGAGTCTGTACCACACGATAGTCGTCGCGCATCACGTTTTTGCCTCCTCCACGCTGGTCTATATAGCGCAGTGTGTCGGTCACAGCATATACGGGTATGGCGGCATATTCCTCGCGGGCGGTCTCGTAGCATTCGTCTATGACTGAGGTTGATACGAATGGGCGCACACCGTCGTGTATTCCCACCACTCCGTCGGCATCATTGGGAATAAGCGCCAGTCCGTTCTTTGATGACTGGAAGCGGGTGTCGCCACCATTGGCTATCTGGTGCTTGATGTCGAAATGATGCTCCTCGCAAAGCTGGTGCCAGTATTCCTGCTGGCTCTCGGGCAACACAAGGATGATGTTGATGTCGGGGTTGTATTCGTAGAAGCGCTCTATAGTGCGCATCAGTATGGGCTTGCCGGCTACAGGCAGAAACTGCTTGGGTGTCTCTGTTCCCATGCGCAGTCCTTTGCCTCCGGCTACAATGATTACGTAATCCATAATTTAAGTGAAGAGTTAAGAATTATTTGCTGCTCATCAGGTGGGTGTACATCATGCCCTTCTGCAGTTCTGCCACAGCCTCGTCGCCCACGAAGTAGCTCAATATCTTGTAGGCATAGGGCAGGGTAGCAGCCGGACCTTCACCTGTTATCACGTTGCCGTCCTCCTCATACAGATGGCCAGTATACTCGGTGTCGGCAGCAAAGTATTGTTCAAAACCAGGATAGCAGGTAGCCTTCTTGCCGTTGAGGATGCCCGTGCTTGCCAATACCATAGGGGCAGCACAGATGGCACCTATGCGCTTGCCGGCCTTGTGATGAGCGATGAGCGCCTGTCGCACGCCCTCGTGCTCGTTGAGATGAGTGCTGCCTGGCATTCCTCCTGGCAGCAAGAGCATGTCGGCATCGCCGAAGTCCTTCACGTCCTCAAAGCGCAGGTCGGCTTTCAGTGTTACGCCATGAGAAGTTTCTACCCATTCGCTGCCCGTAATGCTTACGGTCTTGATGTCTACACCACCTCTGCGAAGTATGTCTACCGGAGCCAAACCTTCGATTTCCTCGAAGCCATTGGCAAGAAATTCGTATACCTTTGCCATAATTTTATGTTCTTTTTATCTGATTATTCGATTTATATTATTACCTTTGCAAAAGTAAGAATAATAATTGAAACAGCAAAATAAATGACACGACAACCATTGAAATTTGCGATATTTGGCAATGAGTACCAGGCCAGGAAGTCTACTTCGATAGAGAAGATCCTGGACTATTTAGCGCAGAAAGGCGCCGAAATCTATGTGGAGAATGCCTATTACGAGTTTCTCACCCGCAGTCAGCACATCGATGTGAAGGCGGCAGGAGTGTTCGAGGATTACAACTTCGATGTGGATTATGTCATCTCCATGGGAGGCGACGGCACCTTCCTCAAGGCTGCCAGCAGAGTGGGAGCCAAGGGAACACCCATCATCGGTGTCAATATGGGGCGACTGGGCTTCCTGGCTGATGTGTTGCCTGGCGAGGTGGAGGCAGCCTTGGACAGCTTGTATGCCGGTGAGTGCCAGATAGAGGAACATGTCGTCATTCAGGTAGAGGCAGAGGGAGGTGTCTTGGCAGGCAATCCTTTTGCCCTTAACGATATTGCCGTACTGAAGCGTGACGATGCGTCCATGATCTCTATTCGCACGCAGGTGGATGGAGAGTTTCTGGTTAACTACCAGGCTGACGGACTGATCGTGACCACTTCTACGGGCTCTACAGCCTACAACCTGTCGAATGGCGGACCTATCATCATTCCCCAGAGCAGCAGCCTGTGTCTCACGCCCGTGGCTCCTCATAGTTTAAATATTCGTCCCGTCGTCATTAATGATACGGCTGAGATAACACTCGATGTGGAGAGCCGTAGCCACAACTACCTTGTTGCCATCGACGGACGCAGTGAGCGAATGACTGAAGGCACACGTCTCGTTATCCGCAAGGCTGCCCATACCATTAAAATAGTAAAACAGCGCAACCAGCGATACTTCTCCACTCTGAGAGAGAAGTTGATGTGGGGTGCCGATCAGAGAGGAAGATGAATTTAAGTGAAGAGTGAAGAACGAAGCGTGAAGAATTCAAATGAAGAGATGGATGAAGATAATCAAGGTTCCCAAGTTCAAGTATGATTCCAAGACCCTGCTCAAGTGGCTTTGGCGTTCCTGGCGTGGCAACCGTCTGCAGGCTACGCTCAATGCTGTTGTCGGCTTGCTGTCTGTTGCTGTCAGTTTAGGACAGGTGTGGGCGGTGAAGCATGCCATCGATGTGGCTTCGCATGCCGTGCAGGGCAATATCTATTGGGCTGTGGCATTGATGGGTGGACTGATATTATGCGATTTCGCACTCAACATCTCTGGCATCTGGATAAGAAACCTCCTGGGCATCAAGGCGCAGAACCGTATGCAGCAACGTATGCTCGACCGCATCCTTCGCTCGGAGTGGCAGGGCAGGGAGCGCCTTCATTCGGGTGATGTGCTCAACAGGCTTGAGGGGGATGTGTCGCAAGTGGTTGGCTTCCTTACCGAGACTATTCCAAGTACCTTGAGCGTCCTGGCGCTTTTCCTCAGCGCCTTCTTCTATCTCTTCTCCATGGATAAGCTCTTGTCGGTAGTCATCGTCGTTATGATTCCCATCTTCCTGGCTTTCAGCAAGGTGTATATGGGCAAGATGCGATTCCTGACCCGTCAGGTGCGCGATACCGACAGTAAGGTTCAGAGTGTGCTGCAGGAAACCATCCAGCACCGCATGCTTATCAAGACCTTGGAGAGTAACAGTGTCATGGTGGAACGGTTGGAGAACACCCAGTGCGAGCTTCGCTCCAAAGTGGTGCGTAAGACCATATTCAGCGTGTTCAGCAACTTGGTTCTTAACTTTGGCTTTGCCTTGGGCTATCTGGTGGCATTCCTTTGGGCTGCCGTGCGCATGAGTGCAGGCTCGCTTACCTTTGGCGGCATGACTGCCTTTCTGCAGCTTGTCAACAAGATACAGGGTCCGGCACGCAACCTTGCCAAGCTGATTCCTGCCTTTGTGGGGGTGTTTACTGCTGCCGAACGACTCATGGAGTTGGAGGAAAATCCATTGGAGGAACAGGGTGAGCCAATAGAGATAGACTCGCCATGCGGCATTCGCCTTGAGGGAGTGAGTTATGCCTATAAGGAAGAGCAGTCTGAGGACGCTTCAGCTTCCGATACCCGCAATGTCATTCATCAGCTCGATTTCGATTTCACACCAGGCAGCTGTACTGCTATCTTGGGTGAGACAGGTGCCGGCAAGACAACTCTTGTTCGCCTTATCCTGGCTCTGCTTCGTCCGCAGCAAGGTCAGCTCTCTATATATAATAAGGTGAAGAGTCAGACGCTCACTCCGCTTCATCGATGCAACTTTGTTTATGTGCCTCAGGGCAACACGCTGATGAGCGGAACTATCCGCGACAATCTGCGGTTGGGTAAGCTCGATGCTACTGATGAGGAGATGGTGGAGGCTCTGCATAAGAGTTGCGCCGACTTTGTGATGGAGTTGCCTGCAGGCTTGGATACTCTTTGCAGCGAACAGGGAGGTGGACTGAGTGAAGGACAGGCGCAGCGTATTGCTATAGCCCGAAGTCTGTTGCGCAATCGCAGCATCATGCTCTTCGATGAGGCTACGAGTGCCCTTGACCCAGAAACCGAGCGCCAGCTGTTGCAGAACATTCTGTCTTCTCACGACAAGACCATTATCTTCATTACCCATCGTCCTGCTGTGGTCGACTATTGCGACCAGGTGCTCAGAATAGAGCGCACTAACAATAGTTGAATATTTCCTCTTCAAGAGTGAGGGTGACATAACCGAATGTCTTCTATGCTCAGTCCTGTGGCTTGGGAAATAATTTCCAAAGGAATGTTCTGTGAAAGCAGGTTGCGGGCTATTGCTTTTTTCTCTTCAGCTCTTCCCTCAGCTCTTCCCTCAGCTCTTCCCTCAGCTCTTCCTTCAGCTCTTCCCTCAGCTCTTCCTTCAGCTCTTCCCTCAGCTCTTCCCTCAGCTCTTCCCTCAGCTCTTCCCTCAGCTC
>OGDF01001473.1_pt1 | contig 34685 bp, 20 predicted proteins | sample 1570141 | NCBI WGS metagenome assembly OGDF01 (sample SAMEA4370581, study PRJEB24528) | human gut metagenome
CGAGCATTTAAACCGCCGCGACTAAAGTCACAAATATAGGGTATCGGTTCTCTTCCCGGGCGTCTGTTTGTCTAACGAATTAAATAGTAAATTAAATCAGTGGACGTATATTTTTGCAGAGTGTATAATGGACTTATAAATTTTACAGGGAGGAATAAAAAGTGAAGAAAATGATGAAAAAAACGTTTAGCTTGCTGCTGATTTTTATGCTGGCTTTTACTATGATTCCGACAAGTACATTGAAAGTATCTGCTAAAGCAGCGGCAGCGACTACACAGGCAAAGAAAGCAACAACAAAGACAGCAAAAAAGACAGCAAAAAAGAAAAAAAAGACAAAAGCAAAGAAGCAGAGAACTGTATTTATAGCGGCTGGACACCAGCAGAGAGGAATCTCTTCTACAGAAAGATTAGCGCCAGGTTCTTCCAGAAGAAAAGCAAAACTGACATCTGGTACTGCTGGTGTACGTACGCATATCCCAGAATATAAGACTAATCTTGCAATTGCAAAAGCGACAAAAAAAGAGCTGAAGAAGAGAGGATATAAAGTAATAATGCTCCGAACAACCAATAATTGTCCACTTTCTAACCAGCAGAGAACGAAGAAAGCGAATAAGAGTGGTGCGGATATCCATATATGTATTCACTGTAATGCATCAGGAGCAAGTGCGAGAGGTCCTTTGGTTTGTGTTCCCGGAAGTTCACGTTATGTTGGAAAGAAGATATTTAACAGTTCACGCCGTCTTGGAAGCTGCCTGTTAAGTTCCGTAGCAAAAGCTGTGAATAAGAAAAGTCACGGAACAATCCGCTCAGATTATTATACAACTATTAACTGGGCAAAGATTCCTACAATGATTTTAGAGTGTGGTTTCCTCACAAATCCAACAGAGGACCGTCAGTTGAATTCTTCTTCTTACCAGAAGAAACTTGCGAAGGGAATTGCGAATGGCGTAGATAAATATTTCAAATAGTATCGTTTTATGTAGTACCTGCATTTACAATTCTATCTTTTCATGCTATAATTCTTGGTTGGTTTGTTTTAGAGAGCGTGTGTGGTTCATATCTTGCAGAAAGCATTTATGAAATACGTTTGAGAAGTATAAAACAAAAACAAGATTAAAAAATGTAATATAGCAAATTACATAAAATACATAAGGAGGAAAAGATGGAAAATCAGGGGAACATGCAGAGCGGGAAAAAAGCGGCAGTAATCTATTTTCTGGCCGCTTTTTTTATTGCGTGCATAGGAATTGCAGGGGCTAATTATTTAAAAGGAGAGCTTGGCCTTTCTGCTGAAGAATTGGTAAAAAAAGTAGAACTGACTGTAGAAATAGCAGTATTATTAGGAATTGCAATAGCAGTACGTCATCTGCTAAAGAAAAGAAATAGAAAGATAGCAGGTATTATTGTTTTTCTTTTTGTTGCGGGATTTTTTTCATGGCAGAATTCTGGAATCTGGCAGGAAAGCCAGTTGAAGCCGCAGCGATTAGAAACACCGGAAAGTGAATTTGATCGTTATGATATTAAAGATGGTCATTTTACAGTGGCAGAGGCAAACGCAAATATTGTAAAAGAAATTAATGTAGATTATCTTGATAATGTTACGGTACATTTTTCAAAACCAGTTGCACAGAAAGTTATTGTGCGTGTTCTGTATGAGACAAAGACACAGCATGGATTTGATAATAAAACAAGAAAAATGCGTGTAAAAGTTCATAAGGGAGAAACAGTAGGCTGTGTTTCAATGAAAGTAAAAGATGTTACGAGAATTAAAATTGGTATCGGAAGAAAGATTGGAACACAGTTTGATTATGGATATACCGAAATCAATGGAAATTATGCGGCACGTATGCATCAAAAGAAAGTCAGCATGGTGAAATATTTTGTGTTTTTCATGCTGATTCCGGCAGGATATTTTATATTAGCAGCAGGAAAGAAGTGGCAGGAGAAAACGGATAAAAATATTTGCCTGCGAATTTTATCTTTTCCATTTGGATTTATAACAATTCTTTCATTATTTGCCACTTTCCTTGTAGTGAATTTAGTAGAATGGGTGAAGATGACATGTGGAAATGTTTCATTTTCCATTATCCTTTTACAGCTTACAAGTCCGATAAAAGGAACAGATAGCGGAATTATAAACAGTATCATCAAGACTGCAGTAGTTCCTCCGGTACTTCTTGCCGTAGCAGCTGTACTGTGCTATCTTTTCATTGTGCGGGGAATGTATGCATTAGAAGATCTTCCAGTGAAGAAAATTCCAAGATGGAGTAAGATTTGTATAGAAGTAGTTATGGTTGTATTTTTTCTGCATACTGTACAGGTACAGGGAACAGAGATAGGTATGTGGGATTACATACAAAGTGTGAGGGAGAGTTCTGATTTTTATGAAAAAGAATATGTGAATCCTGCAAAGGTAAAGATGACATTTCCTAAGGAAAAGAAAAATCTGATTTACATATTTATGGAATCTATGGAAAGCAGTTACGCAGATAAGGAAGATGGTGGAACTATGGATGATAATTATATTCCGAACCTGACGAAGCTTGCAAGAGAAAATGTACAGTTTACTGATAAGAAAGATGGAAAAGTGGGTGGACCTGTCTGTTTAGAAGCAACAGCGTATACTGCCGGTGGATTGGTAGCACAGACATCTGCAATTAACTTAAAAGTAATGAATTCTGGGGCAGTATCTGACTCATTCCTTCCTAACCTGACAGCACTTGGTGATATCCTTAACAAACAGGGATACAATCAGATGTTTTTGTGTGGAAGTGATGGAGATTTTGCAGGGCGAGATGCCTATTTTAAAACACATAAAGACTATCAGATTGAAGATTATAAAGCCGCAATAAAAGAAGGAGATATCCCAAAAGATTATAAAGTGTACTGGGGTCATGAGGATAAAGTTCTATATGAAAGAGCAAAAAAGAATCTGAAAAAATTATCTAAGGAAGGTAAACCTTTTAATCTTACTATGCTGACGGTAGACACACATTTCCCTAATGGATATATTTGTGATTTATGTGAGAACAAATACGATACCACTTACGGGAATGCAGTAGCCTGTGCAGACCGTCAGGTTTACGACTTTGTACAGTGGATAAAGAAACAGGACTTCTATGAAGACACGACAATTATTATTGCCGGAGATCATACTTCTATGGTAGATACAGGAAGTAAGTTCTGGAAAAGTTTAAGCAATGACTATCAGCGTACGGTATATAATGCAATAATTAATCCGCAATGTGCATATAAGAAAAAAGTTACGACAAAGAGAAAGTTTTCTACAATGGATATGTTCCCAACAACATTGGCGGCTCTTGGTGTAGAAATTGATGGGAATAAACTTGGATTAGGAACTAATTTATTTTCAGGAGAAGAGACGTTGAGAGAAGAATTAGGTGCTAATTATATTAATAAAGAACTGAAACGAAACGATAAAATGTATAATCAGTTTTATTAGGAGAAGATTGAAACAGATGAATAAGCAACAAAAGAATTATATAAAAGCTGTAGTAGGATTTGTTTTGGCTGCAATAATCCTCTGTGCAGGAATTATGACTGCCCTTTATCTTATGAGAGAAGAAAAAGGAATGGAAAACCTGATGGCACCAGTATTAAAAAGACTGATTGCAGGCATTTTGCTCTTTGGCCTTACTGTGTGTTGGAGACATTTTTTAAAAAAATCTGTCAGTAAAGTAGCAGGGATAATAGCCATTGTGCTTCTTAGTTTATTTTTTGCATGGCATATTTCTGGAATTCCGCAGGAAAAAGCATTAAAACCGCAGAATGTGAATCTGGAAAAAGCAGAATTTCGTGGGTATGAGATAAATGGAAATCATTTTCTTATTAAAGAAGCAAGACCTTTTATAAAGTATAAGATGCAGTCCTCGAAAATTGCCAATGTAAAAGTATATTTTGCAGAACCAGTGGCGCAGGATACAGATGTAAAAATTTCTTACCAGACCAAAGAAAAGCCTACTTATGAACAGAACCCAAGAGTATGGGCTAATATAAAAAAAGGAGAAAAAATAGCATTTGGAGAGGTAGATGCTACTGGAATAACAAGGATAAAAGTTCGTTTTGGAAGCAAGATAGGGCAGCAGTTTGTATTAGATCATATAGAATTAAATGCAAATTACAGGGAGCGTGTGCAGAAAAAACAGATAACAATGATAATTTATTTTATGATGTTTTTGCTTATGCCGGCTTGCTATTTGCTATTATCTCATGCGGTTGAACTTCAGAAGAGGACGGATCAGAACAAAATATTGAAAGTATTATCATTTCCGTTTGGTTTATTAGTTCCGGTAGCCTTATTTATAACACTGCTGGTATGTAGTATGGTTGCATGGCTTAAAAGTACATGTGGGGATGTTTCATTTTCCATTATTGTGCTGCAGCTTACCAGTCCGATAAAAGGAACGGACAGTGGCGTAATAAACAGTATTATAAAAACAGGAATTATTCCGCCGCTCCTTGTTACGCTTACGATTAGCATAGTTTATCTTATTATGGTAAGAGTATTATACAATCTTGAAGATTTACCTGTAAAAAAGGTTCCTGCATGGACTAAAATCTGTCTGGAAATTATTCTGCTCATTGCCCTGGTTGGAACAATACAAGTTCAGGGAACAAAAGTAGGTATGTGGGAGTATATAAAAAGTGTTCAGGAGAAAACGGATTTCTATGAAAAATATTATGTAAACCCAGCTAAGACAAAACTTGATTTTCCATCTCAAAAAAGAAATTTGATTTATATATTTATGGAATCAATGGAAAGTAGTTATGCCGATCAGGAAGATGGCGGTATCATGGATGATAATTATATTCCGAATCTGACAAAATTGGCGAAGGAAAATATAAATTTTTCAGATAAGGCGGATGGAAAGCTAGGCGGGCCAACTTGTTTAGAGGCAACGGCTTATACGGTTGGAGGAATGGTTGCACAGACAGCAGCAATTAATTTAAAGCTTCATAATTCGGGATCTATGTTTGGAAACTTTCTTCCTAATTTAACAACAATGGGAGATATTCTTAATAAAGAAGGATACCAGCAGGTGTTTTTGTGTGGAAGTGAGGGAGACTTTGCCGGAAGAGATACATACTTTACAAGCCACAAAGATTTTCATATAGAAGATTATAACGCAGCGAAAAAAGAAGGATTCATTGCGCCGGATTACAAAGTATTTTGGGGGCATGAAGACGAAATATTATATAAACGTGCGAAGAAGCAGCTCGAACAGCTTTCTTCGTCTGACAAACCATTTAATCTTACAATGCTGACGGTGGATACGCATTTTCCACGAGGTTATAAATGCCGACTTTGTAAAGATAAATATAACAGACAATATGCTAATGTAATTGCCTGTGCAGACCAGCAGGTATATGACTTTGTAGAATGGATAAAAAAACAGGATTTTTACAAAAATACGACAATGGTCGATACGTCCGATCCGATATGGGGTAATTTAAATAATAATTATAAAAGAACCGTGTATAATACAATTATCAATGCTGATTGTACCTATAAAGAAAATGTGACCGAAAACAGAGATTTTTCTACAATGGATATGTTTCCAACGACATTAGCAGCTTTGGGAGTACAGATTGATGGAAATCGCCTGGGATTAGGAACGAATCTGTTCTCTGGTCAAAAAACACTTCCAGAGAAATTAGGAAGAGGATATATTAATCAGGAATTAAAGAAAAACGACAAAGAATATAATGGATTTTATTAACTTCTGATTGTGCAGCAAGGGAGACGCCCTCTGGGAATGAAATAAGGATTATTTCATTCCCAGAGGGCGTCTCCCTTGCCTGCGGCAAATCAGAAATTATTTCGTCAGAATGGAGAGTATTTTATTGGAACGTGCAACAAATGCAGTCATCTCTTCCGGTTTCAGCGGATGGTTTGCCAGACGTGCAAGGTCATAGAGCTGCTGGCAGATTGTAGTAGTATTTTCGCTTTCGTCATTGTTTAAAACATACTGAACTAAGTCATTGTTCATGTTAAGGACGAGAGTTTCACCTTCTGCACCAAGTCCTGTGGAGCTGTTGCTCATTCCGTACATTTCCATCATTTCGGACATACGACGTGTTTGTTCAGAAACGGTGATCATAGAAGGCATATCGGCATTTTTCAGCTTTTCAACTTTTACGATTAAGTTTTCAACACCAGTTGCCTTTTTGAACTTCTCGGAAAGCTTTTCAGTGAGTTCTTTTTCTTCGTTCTCATCAATTGTTTCTTTGAAGTTATCAGTCAGTTCAGAGTCGATACGCAGGAATTTTACTTCTGGATTTCTCTGCTCTAAGTGAGTGATAAATGTTGTATCAATCTGGTGTGTCAGGTAGATGGCATCAATTTCCTGTTCTTTGAACATATTGATATACTGAGACTGTGCTACTTCATCTGTGATATAGAAAACATTGTTTTCGTATTTTTCTTTACCAGCTTCAAGATAATCTGGAAGTGTAACATATTTGCCCTCCATGTTCTTGAAGATGATGTAATCTTTCATCTTATCGTTAAATTTCTGGTCACGGATGCAGCCAAACTTAATGAATGGGCTGATGTCATCCCAGTATTTTTCATAGTTTTCACGATCGGTCTTGCACATACCGGAAAGCTTTTCCGCAACTTTCTTAGTGATGTAGTTAGAAATTTTCTTAACAAAACCGTCATTCTGTAATGCACTTCTTGATACGTTCAGTGGAAGGTCTGGACAGTCAATGCATCCCTTTAATAATAAGAGGTATTCAGGAATAACTTCTTTAATATTATCTGCGATAAATACCTGATTGTTATATAACTTAATTGTTCCCTCGATTGTATCATATTTTGTATTGATTTTAGGGAAATAAAGGATACCTTTTAAGTTAAATGGATAATCCATGTTCAAATGAATCCAGAATAAAGGCTCTTTATAATCGTGGAATACATCACGGTAAAATTCTTTATATTCTTCATCAGTACAGTCGTTTGGATGCTTTGTCCATAATGGATGAATCTGGTTGATTGGCTTAGGTGCATCATCTTCTTCCTCTTCTTCCTCTTCAAGAGTTACTTCGGAATCACCATCTTCTGTATCAGCGTTATTTTCTTTTGCATCAGCGTCCTTTACGTCTACGTCAATTACCTTTTCTTCAGCATCCTTTTTGGCAGCTTCCTCAGCCTTTTTCGCTTCTTCTTCCTCATTTACAAAGTAAATTTCAACTGGCATGAAAGAACAGTATTTGTTAAGAACTTCGCGGCAGCGGTATTCATTACAGAATTCATAACTCTCATCGTTGAGGTAAAGAGTAATTGTTGTACCACGCTCTGCTTTGTCACCATCTTCCATATCAAATTCTGTACCACCATCACATTCCCAGTGAACTGGTGTAGCGCCTTCTTTATAAGAAAGAGTATCAATAGTAACCTTATCAGCAACCATAAATGCAGAATAGAAACCAAGTCCGAAATGACCGATAATCTGCTCATCACTTGCTTTGTCTTTATACTGTTCCATGAAAGCAGCAGCACCAGAAAAAGCAATCTGATTGATGTATTCGTCTACTTCGTCCTCTGTCATACCAATACCATTATCAATAAAGGTAAGAGTCTTGTCAGTAGGATTAATACGAACTTCTACTTTATACTTCTCATCGTCAGCTTCTTCAAATTCACCCATAACAGAAAGCTTTTTCAGCTTTGTTACAGCATCGCATCCGTTACTTACTAACTCACGGATGAAAATGTCGTGGTCAGAATAGAGCCACTTCTTTATAATAGGAAAAATATTTTCACTGTTAATTGATAAACTTCCCTGTTTAGCCATAATAAGCATCTCCTTAAAATTAATTATATAAATGTAGGCTAATATTCTATGAACTAAGTCAAAAAACTTCCGTCTGGAATATTGCCTTTGTATTTTTATCAATACCATTCTTATACTAATACCAGTTTGCGGGAATGTCAAGAAAAAATTAGCACTCAATTTAAATGAGTGCTAACAATTGCGTTTTGCCGCAGGAAAAATAGACGCTTCCCAAGAGAGAAGGTGCCCTATATTTGTGACTCTATCACTGTGGGTTGAATGTTCGCTTACAGGCTCACATTCAATCCTCGTTCTAAGGCCACAAATATAGGGTACCTTCTCTCTTGGGAAGCTGTCTTTGGCAGTTGAAGTAAATATAGGATTTTAGTTACATTATGCCCTCGTCTTTCTGGGAGTGAGGATGTTTCACTCATGTATCAGTAATAGTTTGTCGCTAATTTCTAAGAATTTTAGTCTTTTTGGTCGGGCTGTTCCTCCTGTTTTCTCCCACAAATTTCCTCATTAATTTGCTTGAACAGCCAGAATGCAGAAGTCTGAGAATCAAATCATTTATATTTGTGGTCTGGGAGCAAGTGTTGGATGCGAGCGCAAAAGCGAACATTCAACACGCCGCGACGAAAATCACAAATATAAATGATTTGATTCTCAGACTTCGTCTGTTTAGCTTAGCAAATTACTATTTAATTTATTACTACTTCTTCAGGTAGGAGAAGTATGATATAATTTTAATTGTTATTATTGAGAGAAAATTATAATGAGTTATAGAGAATAATAGAAAGTGAGAGTGAGTGGAAATATGAATCAGGATTTGATGAAGGAATTTAAAGCAGATTTAAAAGACTTTAGGGAAATGACAGAAAAGTTTTATGCCAAAGAGGTTAGTGTAAAGGATTATAAAGGCTTTTCTGGCGGATTTGGAAGTTACGCACAAAAAGGTGGAGAAGCAAGTATGCTTCGCCTGCGTATGCCTGGCGGTAGAGTAACGAAGGAGAAGTTAAAGTTCCTCGTAGATTCTATTGAAAGGTATGATGTGAAAAGAGCACATTTGACAACCTGCCAGACGGTGCAGTTTCACGATCTTGATGCGGATGCGGTCTGTGATATTATGGAGCAGGCGATGGAAGTTGGCATTGTCACACGTGGTGGCGGTGGAGATTTCCCGAGAAATACAATGGTTTCGCCATTATCCGGAGTGGAGCGGGGAGAGTATTTTGACGTGCTGCCTTATGCGGAATGTGTTTCTGATTATCTGATGGGAATTATTAAGACGGTGAAACTTCCGAGAAAGTTAAAGGTTGGATTCTCGAATTCTCCGGCAAATGTGACCCATGCGACTTTCCGTGATCTTGGATTTGTGGCAAAGGAGAACGGGACATTTGACGTGTACAGTGCAGGAGGACTTGGCAATAATTATCGCATGGGTGTAAAGGTGGCGGAGAATGTAAAGCCGGAAGAAGTTCTCTATTATGTAGAGGCGATGGTTCGTACATTTACCACTTACGGCAATTATGAGAGTCGTGCGAAATCAAGAACAAGATATATGCAGGAGACGTTAGGTGTAGATGGATACCGCAAAGCTTATCAGGAAAAGTTAGCAGAAGTAAAGGCAGAATATAAAGATTCTCTTCTTATAAAAGTAGTAGAAACAGAGGTAGAACATACAAGAAAGAATATAGAAAATAATAGTACGGATAAATCCGAACGTATTCTTTCACAGAAACAAGAAGGACTATATGCAGTGGCATATCACCCAATTGGTGGAATCGTGCCAGTGAAGAAGTTCGGAGAAATTTATAATATAATAGAAGATATCGCAAATGCAGAAGTTCGTATTGCACCAGATGAAACATTATACATTATTAATCTGAATGCGTCACAGGCCAAAGAGGTTGTTGCAATTACAGAAGATGGGGCAAAAAATTTATTTGAAACATCGGTATCTTGTATTGGAAGTACCGTATGTCAGATTGGACTTAGAGATTCTCAGGGCTTACTAGCAAGTATTATAGAGGCAGTGGAACCATATCACTTTGCAGATGGAGTACTTCCAAGAATTCATATTTCCGGATGTACTTCCTCCTGTGGAACGCACCAGATTGGAAAGCTTGGTTTCCACGGGGCATCAAAACGTGTAGATGGGAAAATGCAGCCGGCATTTGCTTTCCATGTAAATGGAGAAGATACACAGGGAGAAGAACATTTTGGAGAAGAATGGGGTGTTATGGCTGCTGACGTCATTCCAGAATTTTTTGTGGAACTTGGACAGGTTATTTCCGATGAAAATTTGACTTATGAAGTCTGGTATGCCAAACATCCAGACAAACTAAAAAAAATAGCAGAAAAATATATTTGTTAAAAGAGTAAATGGAAATACTCGGCAATTTAATTGTGGAGTATTTTACAGAGATGAGATGAAAAACATCGTATTGCAGAGATAAAGGGAAGTGCTTTGAGTAAAATATCGGTTTATAACGGGTATTTTTCCAGCATGAACTCTGTGATACGATGTTTTTTAAGTTTTTGATAAAAAAATCATTCATTAGTGAAAGGAAAAGCTAAAAAATGTCTTTTTATATAAAAGATAGTCACAAAAGAGAAAAAAACGTATCTTAATAATAGTGGGAATTTAAAAATAAAGCAGAACGATGTTCTATATATACAAAGAATACAATTTATAAAAAGTAAACTTGTGCAATATCAAGCGTAAAGTTGCGGTAAAAAACATATAAATAAGGAGAATTTTTATTGGCGAAAAGAAGATTTTATGATAAAATTATAGAATAAAAGATGTCAGACGAATATGACTTATAAGCGATAAAGTTTAACAAAAAATAAAATTTAATAAATAAACAGAATTTACATAGTGATTATTTTTAAGAAAGCGGGGAATACTATGAAGAATGTGAAGGAAAACAAAAGAAGGTGGAAACAGCTCGTAGCAATCTTTATCGTTGCAGTAATGTTATTCACAACACCGCATATAGTTGGATTTGCTTCTATGGGGAAAGAGGAAGCAACGACGGCTGCGGCAGATGGTAATCCGGATAATTCCGATGTAAAAGTACAGAGTGAGGACGCTGATTCAGAAGAAGATATACAAACGGAAAGTCTGGATGCTTCGGAACAGTCAGAATCTTCGGAGGAGAAGACGACAGAGAAAAAGACAGAGACAACAGAAGCAGAGAAAAAAACTGGAGCGGACGAAAGTAAGAAAGAAAAAGCAGAAGAGACAACAAAGAAGGAGACAAAAGCAACGACGGAGACTGCGCCAGAAGAGACAACAACAGAAGCAACGACCTCTTCTGCCAAGCCAGAACCAATCGTGAAAGAGTATAAGAGCGATGAGGTGAATGTAACAGTAACGGCTGCTGATAAGAATGATTTGCCGGAAGATGCAGAATTAGTTGTTGAACCGGTAGAATTAAGTGAGAAGACAGAGAAAAAGGTCGAGGAGGCTGCATTAAAGGAAAAGAGAACTGTGAAAAAGGTTCATGCATATGATATTCATTTTGAACTGTATGGTGAGGAGATCCAGCCGGGCGCATCTGTACAGGTTTCTGTAGATGTACCAGGAATCTCGGCAGGCCAGAACGCAGCAGTATTCCATGTTGATGATAATAATAAAGTAGAGAACATGAACGGGGATGTAGATAAGAAAGGTGATGTTGTATTTGAGACAAATCATTTTTCAACCTACGTTATTGTTCAGCAGGGAAGTACAAAGGTTACGGCAACAATTAAGCATTATAATGATGATTCAACCGCTGATGCGAACGGAGAAAAGAAAAAGATTTACTCCGATGATGTATTAGAGATTCCAGTTGGAGGAAGAATCAACGATTATGCTAAAGCAAGCAATTGGAATGTAAAGAAGGTAATTGTAGAGAATACAAATACTGATGGAACAAAAAACAGACAGAATTATGTGAATGAATCCGAATATTCTAAAATCACATTGTCAAAAGATTCTACAGTAGAGGTATATTATACTCCGAAAAAGACAACAGTAAAAGGCCAGACGAAGTTCTATGATTATACGATTATGGCTGGACGAGGTGATGGGACTTACTGGAATCCAAACGGAAGTACATATTATTCTATCAATATGCCGTCGAATCCTTCTTATCATGGAATTGGTTCAGATAGTGCCCGCTTGACAATGGGAGAGTCTGGAAATGACAATGATAACCATACAATTTCACAAGAAAATTATAGTGAATATAGAAACTATACATGTAATGTCAGCAATATCAATGAGAATGGACAGACAAAGACTTGGAATGCGAATGCTTGGACTGGTACAAAACAAGTAGTCACAGGATTATTAAAGGGATTAGATAGTAATGGTGATGTTGAATTTAATTATCCGGAACCAGGATTTTTTGATAATTCAGATTTATCATTTACTTCTAACGGTAAAACTCGTTATTTAAGAAAGGTGTTTACAGATTATAAACTGGTATTTGCTCAGAATGGAGATTCCTATCAGCTTACGCAGGTTAATAAACCTGGAACGAATGGCTCAGAGGAGACAAAAGTTGCGGAAGCAGGTGAAAACTTTTTCCCTTTAGATTCTATAGATTCACAATATAAGAATGAAAATTCTACGGCTAATGCACCGAATGGGCATAATTATTATTTTGGAATGCGCTATGACGTTGATTTCAAATTGGGAGATTATATTGGTCCGTTAGATTATGAATTTACAGGAGATGATGACCTCTGGGTTGTTTTAGATGGGAATAAAGTTGTTCTTGATCTTGGTGGTATCCATGATGCAGCACCTGGCAAGGTTGATTTATGGAAGTATCTGTTGAACGAGAATCAGACAAAGGATCAGCTGACAACAGAACAAAAAGAGCAGGAACATACACTGACTGTTCTCTATATGGAACGTGGAGCAGGAGTTTCTAACTGTAATATGAATTTTACTTTACCATCAGCCCGTATTACACAGGTAACAGAAGCAGAATCCACGAATCTGGTACTTCATAAGATTAACAAAAAGAATGAAGCACTTCAGGGAGCGAGATTCACTTTAAAGAATGAGGCAACTGAGGAGAAACAGACATCAACTTCTGATGCGAATGGTAATGCAACTTTCTCCAAGCTGACGGAAGGAACTTACACATTAACAGAAGATGCTGCACCAACAAATTATATTCCGTCCGTAGATAACTGGGTGGTTAAGGTAGCAAAAAATGACGCAGGAACGTTAGTTGCTACGATGTACCTTTCAGATGGTGAAACCGCTTATACTAAGAAAGAGGGAGATTATTATGATGTTCTGAATCTTACTGAGCAGGAACTTATAGACAGTGTGATGGATTATAGTAAGACAGCAAAGGTGACAGATTGGGATAAGCGTACCTATGACATTGATATCAAAGCTTCATCTAAGTTGACCAAGTCTACAACGATAACGAATAATGAGGTGTCTGACACGATGCTGGTATTGGATGTTTCTGGTTCGATGTTGTTTGATAGTGCCCATACGACTGGAAGTCAGGAGTATGCTACATTTTATGGTGAATGTAATCAGAATACATTGAATAATCTTGACACGACAAAGATTTATTATTATGGAAATGGTACCAGGAGGGTATGGTATCAAAATCAATACAGTTATACAAATTTAGCTCACCCGATGATTTATGTAGATGGAAAATGGAAATACTTGGCGAGCGGAGACTTCTGGGTGGATGTACCTACCTCCTCAAATACATCAATTTATACAAGTGCTAGCCGATTGAATGGACTGAAAGAGGCGGCGATGGGATTTGTAAGTTCTATGGCACAGTCTTCTCCAAACAGCAAGCTGGGAATTGCAACATTCAACTCTAATTTAGAAGAAACCGTTGCTATAGAGACTATTGGTACGAATGTTAATGGTATTTTAATGAAGATAGCAGCGATGACAGCATCGGGAGGAACCCAGCAGGATAAGGGATTAAGCAATGCACGAATACAGTTAGAGACCTTATTATCTGATGGAAAGTCAAAAAACGTTATTCTATTTACAGATGGAGAACCAACAGGAACGGGTAATACCTGGAATAGTACAGCGGCGACAGCAGCGGAAAATGAAGCCGATAGAATAAAAGAAAAAGGCATCAAGATTTATACCGTTGGTTTTGCATTAAATGATAAGACAAAAGCATGGTTAGCAGGAGGCAAAGATGGGAACACACCTTATAAAGGAATTGCTTCTAAAGACTGTGCACTGACAGCGGATAACATTGATCAGTTAAAGACCATATTTAAGGAACTCCAGCAGACCATGACACAGAGTCTTGACATTAAACCGGCACAGATTAAGGATGTCATTGATCCGAGGTTTACGATTATTGGTGATGATAAGAAGCCGATTACTCAGGATTATACAGTCACAAAGAACGGAACGACTTACAATACAGAAACAGGAATTCCATTGTCCAACGGAGGAACTGTTTATTACGGAGAATTTGAGCAGAAAGATGCCAATGGAAATGTAGTAAAAGATGCGAATGGAAATCCTGTAAAGAAAACATATCAGTATATTGTATGGAATGATGAGACGATACCGAATAAAACAAAAGGAGAATGGCATAAGACGATTTCTGTTGTTGCCAAAGAGGAATATATCGGTGGTAATAATATTCCTACCAACATTTCTCCAGATTCTCAGATTACAACAAGTTACGGTGATGCGACATTGCCGCAGCCAAAGGTGAATGTAAAGGCAGATCTTCTTGTGAATAATCATGAAGAAAAAGTCTTTTATGGAGAGAAGAGCCCGTATAGTGATGATATCTTAAAGCAATTATTTGATACAGCAAATCCTCAGGGTGAGATTAAAACACTAGAAGGTACGACCAAGAAGGTAACATATACAATTGGCGCAGACGGTAATCCAATAGAGGCCAATGACTTTATATTGAAATGGTATAAAGATGCCGACTGTACAGAAGAGATAACACCAGGAGAGGAATATATGGAGGATGAGGCTCCAGAACCTTCTGAAAAGAATTATTATCTTAAAGTAACGTATAATAAGATGCAGCAAGCGACAGACAAGAGCGATGCAAATACAAAGATTGGAGATGAGGTTAAAAATAATAATGTTCCGTTAATGGCACATAATTCCGAAGATTCCAAGACGAGAGAATATGGAGTTTATAAGATTACAGTTGTCCCAGGCCAGATCGAAATCGAGAAAAAATTATTAAGTGACAGTAAGTATGTAGGTGCTCATTCGAAAAGCTCAAGCTTTACCTTTACAGTAAAGAAGATAAAGGATGAAAATGGAAATGTGTTAGACTCACCAATAAAAGTTGGCGATTTTACTGTGACTTTTGACAAAGGTGATACTTCTTTTACAAAAGCAGTTTCTGATGATAAAAACCTGCTCAGTAATTTGAAAAAAGGAGTTTATGAGGTTTCTGAAACATTACCAGCTTCTGATTATGAGTTTAAGAGTGCCGAGATAGCAGGAGAAACAAATTGTGCAAGCAAGAAGAAAGAAGAGGAAAAAAATACACTTATTTTTGCAATTGGCTATGAGGACTTAAACACACCAGGAAGTCGGAACGTTACTAAGAATCTTGGAAAGGCACTGTATACCAATGAAAGACTTTCTTCCATTACAATGAAGAAGATTGGTGAAAAAGACAGTGAGGATAAAGATACCCCTCTGAAAGGAGCCAAATTCAAGATTGAAAGAATTACAGAGACAGATGGTAAAGAATCTTATGAATCAGCAAAGGCAGATGGTTCCGATTATATTATCGAAACAGCCGAGGATGGAACTGCCGTATTTGAAGGACTTAAGGAAGGAAAATATAGAATCACCGAAGTTCAGTCACCGAAAGGATATAGCCTTTTAGCGAATCCAATAGAAGTAACTTTACCATATGTTACATCAGGTAATGCAGGAGTTGAAACAAATGGTAAACCTGTTAAAGTAGGAGATACAGATTATTATTATGATCTTACTTACACAGTTAAGAATAACAAACTCTTTGATATGCCAGAAGCCGGTGGAGGTTTCCGGGCAACACTCTTTGGTATTGCAATTATGATTATCGCCGGAGGCTGGTACATCATTCGCAGAAGACGAAAAATCGTATAATTCTTTACAATATTTTTCATTCTAATATACCGGGGCTCATCCGCCCCGTATATATAAAAGACACTCAGAGACAAACAATTTTATGTTTCAAAAATAACAAAGAAAGCGGGGAACGAATATGAAGAAGTTATGGAAGAAACTATTAGCAGTGACAACAGCAGTGATGATGGCTATTACGTTATTACCGGCAATGGCGAATGCAAATGCAACAGATGGAAAGGGAAGTGTAACCATTATAAAAAATGGTGAAAAGTCAGATGAATTTTTAGCTGGAGCAAAATTTTCTTTTTATAAGATAGCATCTATAACAAATTCAGAGGGAAAAGACTGGAAATATACAGTAGAAGAAGCTTATCGGGAACAGTTAGGTGATAACGGAATTGCTAAAAATCTTAATAATCTTCCTTCTTCTGCCTGGGAAGCTGAGATTGATGTATTAGCAGCTATAATGCTACTGCTATTAAAGAAAGTAAAGCGTCAGCAGAGAAGACAGGTTCTACAGGAGCAACAGAACTTCCATTAGGTGTATATCTTGTAAAAGAAACAACTACTCCAGCAGGTTATGTAGCAAGTAAGCCATTTATTGTATCTGTTCCATCAACAGATAACTATGATACAGCTGGAAAAGAAGGTACAGAATTTATTTATGATATAACAGCAAAGCCAAAAAACAGTAAAATGTCTGTAGATAAAACAATTGTTAATGAAGATAAGACAGCGTATATTGGTGGATTTGTAGAATATAAAGTTGAAACACAGATTCCTAAATATGGAACAGAGTATACAAATCCTGTATTTAATATCTACGATAAAATGAGTAATGGATTATCTTTTGTAAATGATGCAGCGCATAAGTTAAAAGTTTTTGTAGGCGGTACAGAAATAGTTGAAGGAGAGAATACATATACTTTAGCAACAAATGGATTAAGTGATGAAAAAACATTTGAAATTCAGTTCGCAAAAGCATTTTTAGAAAACAAAGAAAACAAAGGGAAAAAAGTCGAAGTAACATATTATGCACAGGTTAATAAGAATGCTGTATATATAAATGAGAACAGTGCTAATATCACATACCAGAATAAGCCAGGAGAAACAACAGATGCTACTCCAAGTGAAAAAAATGTATATACATATGGTATTGACCTGACCAAAAAAGGAGATAAATCTGCTGATGCAGATGGTTTAGACGGAGCAGAATTTACTTTAGCTGCTGCAAATGGTGAGATGATTTCTATTCTTGTTAATGGAACTAAGGTTGATGTTAATGGAAACAGCAAAGGTGGATTCCAGACAACAACAGTAGATAATAAGAAAGGTAAATTGGTATTCAAAGGATTAAAGGCTGGCACATATACATTAACAGAAACCAAATCCCCAAGTGGCTATAGTTTAGCGAAAAATCCTATCACAATCGTAATTACAGCCAATGCAGATGGAAGTTTTGCTAGTGCAACTGTAAATGAAAATACAGTTACAAATGATGTAAAAGATGGTATTGTTCCAGTCGGTCTTCAGAACAAGAGTGGCTTCAGCCTCCCAGCAACCGGTGGAATGGGTACCTACCTCTTCACAATCGGCGGTCTTGTAATCATGGCTGGCGCTGCACTTCTTCTTATCGCTTCTAGAAAAAGAAGAGCATAATAAAAAGTGTATATCACGAAGCGCTTGAAGAGAGAACATAAATAACAAAAAAACATACTAGAATATATTAACTGAATTGAAAAGTGACAGAAGCAGATTTTGTCTCTGAATAATAATAGCCGAAAGGCAGCTTACGGGGAAGTCTCATATGACTTCCCCGTGATTACAACAGGGTGGGAACAGGATGAAGCAGAAGATTATAAATATAGTATTAGGCCTGTTCTTTTTAGCAGGATTAGGTATTACCTTGTATCCGATGTTCAGTGACTGGTATATCAGTCGTCATCAGGGACAGGTAGTAGATAATTATGATAAGAAAGCGGCACAGATGTCGCAAAAAGAGATTAATGAAGCGCTGGAAAAGGCGCAGGAATATAATGAAGAACTTCTTGGAAATGTTGTGCTGACGGACCCTTTTGATCCGGCGGCAGTAGAAAAACAGAATGAAGATTACGATAATCTTTTAAATATTGGTGGTGATGGGGTAATGGGCTCCGTAGAGATTCCCTCCATCAACGTATATCTGCCAATTTATCATGGAACAGACAGCAAGTCGCTGGAAAAAGGAGCAGGACATCTTGAAAATAGTTCACTTCCGATAGGTGGGAAGGGAACGCATGCTATTATTTCAGCACATACCGGTTTGCCGTCTGCAAAAATGTTTGATGACCTTACAGAGGTAAAAGAAGGAGACATCTTTTACATTCATGTATTAAATCGAACACTGGCTTATGAAGTGAATCAGATCAAGGTGGTTTTACCTGAAAATGTATCGGATCTGTTAATTGATAAAAATAAAGACTATGTAACGTTAGTAACTTGTACCCCATATGGAATTAACAGTCACAGACTTCTTGTGCGGGGAGAGAGAATTCCATATAAGGAAGCAAAGAAAAAGGATAACTCAGATAAAAAAGGCAGCAATATGTGGAAAGCATATGCCCTTGCTGCTGTACTTGCAGTTGTTTTAATAATTTTGTTATGGTATTATTATCATATAAGACGAAAAAGGAGAAGGAAGAAAGCAAGGAAAAAGCGGGTTAGACGAAATGAAAAGTAAGATATTAGGAATACTGATTGCGCTGTTTTTTGCAGCAGGATATGTAACATTGAATTATCCGGTACTGGGGACACTTTATAATCAGATTCGTGAGGGAAAGGTAATAGATTCTTATGATCATGCAGTCCATACGATGAATGAGCAGAAGCGTAAAAAGTATTGGGAGGATGCCAGAGAATATAATGAGAGACTGGCAAGAGAGAATCCACAGCTTTCAGATGCATTTTCACAGGAAGAGAAGAAGCCGGACAGCGCATATAATCATATTTTAAATATGGAAGAAAGCGGTGTTATGGGCGCTTTGGAGATTCCAAAGATTTCTCTGTATCTGCCAATTTATCATGGAACTTCTCAGGAAGTTCTGGAAAAAGGAATCGGGCATCTTGAGGGAAGTTCGATACCAATTGGAGGGAAGAATACCCATGCGGTATTGACCGGCCATCGAGGACTTCCCAGTGCGGAACTTTTTTCTAATTTAGATCAGATGGAGCGGAATGATGAATTTTACATTCATATTCTCGGTAAGACACTGGCATATAGAGTGTTTAATGTAGAGACAGTGAGGCCAGAAGAAACAGGACATCTTGCCATTGCGAGAGGGCAGGACAGGGTAACATTGGTAACATGTACTCCGTATGGAATTAATACGCATCGTCTGTTAGTTCACGCAAGGAGGGTACCATATAAGGAGAAGAGCAGCAGTTCTCGAAAGAATAATTTATGGAAGTGGCTGTTGAAGCAAAAAGTCTTGTTGATTTCAACGGGGATTCTTATACTTTTAATTATTTACAGCCTGGTGCGCAGCAGGAAGAATAGAAAGCGAAAGAAACGCAGGCATAAAAAGAAATCAGGCGGTAACAAAAAGAAATAAGAAGGTATAAGAAAGAAAAGGAATATACCATAATGAATTATTAAAAAGGAGGCACAGTTGATGAAATCTATAATAGCCAGGAAGTTTAGTAAGTATATTGGCGCTTTTTTTGCTATAGTGGCGATGGTGGCAGGGTTGTTGCTGCCAGCGCAGATAAAAGCAGCAGATAGCTATAATAAGGACAAAAAAGGCAGCATAACGATTAATTTGGATGATGTAAAGCAGGGAGACAGCATTACGAATAAGAGTGGAGTTTCTGTCAGCATTTATCAGGTTGCATCTATCGGTCATGACGGGGTGAATATTTCTTTTGATATTGCGAGTTCTTTAGAATCTACAGGTGTAGATGTCAATGACATTACAACAAGCGATAAGAACCTGAATTCGGCGAAGAAGCTTACTACTGTCATTGACAATTCCGGTATTTCATCAGTAACAAAGAAAACAGATAGTAACGGTAAAGTTAGTTTTACGGATCTGGCGCAGGGAATGTATCTTGTCGAAGAAAAAGACAGCGCTTCTTATGGGATGTTTTCTCCATTTTTAGTTGCGATTCCATATATGGAAGATGGACAGAACTGGATTTATGATGTGGAGACTTATACCAAGGGAGTAAGTAATCAGCAGGGTTCTTTAGAAGTAACAAAGGCTTTAGTTTATATGGATCCGGAAACAGGGAAGATTTATAATCTGCAGGCGCCGAAATCTTATGAAGAGAATGGAGAGACTGTTCCAGGAGCAAGATATTATGTTGGATTGTTCTGCGATGCCGAAGGAACAATTCCTTATGGAAAGAATTATTTGAAGACAATTGATTTTAATGGAAGCCACAGTGAGACAATAAAGTATGATAATCTTCCAGACGGTATTTATTATCTGTTCGAAACAGATGAGAATGGTGTTCCATATGCTATGGGAGAGACACATACAGAGCAGGATAGAACATATAAATGTGTAGTTGGAGATGGCTCCGGTGATTCTGCAGATAATAAAGTGCAGTTACAGGGCCGTCCACAGGGAAAGATGAATATCAGTAACGTATTTACTATTATTCCTGATGATTTCGTGGTTGTAGCAGAGCTGACCATTGAGAAGAAGGTGCTTGATCAGAATGGACAGCAGACAACAACAAATGATACGTTCTATGCTTCTGTCTACAAGCAGACAGGTTCAGACGATAATGTAGAGAATGAACTTATTCAGACAGTACAGTTACAGCAGAATGGTAAGGTGACTGTACCTGTTCGAGTTGAGAAGGATGGCAGCACAACGAAAGTTTACATAGAAGAGACAGATGCAGATGGTAACACGATTGATCCAGATAATTTTGCTTATAAGATCAGTGGTGAGGGCAATGTAGAATTATCTATGGAACAGCAAACTGGTACGATCACTCTTACAAATAGAGAAAAAGGTGACGAGGAGGAAGAGACAACTTCTAGTGAAGAGGAGACTACTTCAACAGAAAAGGAAAAGACACCACCTAATAATAATAAGAAGAAGAAGTCTAAGAGTGGTAAGACTGGCGATACTACACCAATCCTGACATGGATTATCATTGGAGTGGCTGCAGCCGTTGTGATTATCTTCCTTGTAGTAAGAAGACGAAAAAGTGAATAAAGCGTGATATAGCGTTTTCAGTATGCAGATAGCAATGTTGAATAAAGCGTGACAGAGTGTTTGTAATACGCAAATAATATCTAAATATATGCATGTAAACGGAAATGTTAAAGTACATTTTGATAATGCAGGCAGGTATACAGAATCACAATGAGAAAGGGATTGTACTTTTTGGAGTACAATCCTTTTTTGTAAAGAAAAGTTTACAAGAAAAACCGAGAAAGTTGACATACGTCTATTATAATTTTTGTAGTTTTACTACAAAGGAGCGTAAGAAATTATTATAAAGGGGCGTATGAAATGATAATAGAAGAAATACAGGTGGCTTTTCCGAAACTTCGAAAATCAGAACAAAAGGCAGCTTCTTATATGTTAGAACATGTGGAAGAAATGGAAAAGATATCATTAGGGAAAATGGCAAAAGGAGCAGAGGTCAGTGAGGCCACCGTAATACGAATGTTAAAGGCGGTCGGTTACAAAAGCTTTAAAGAGATTAAGATTGCATTTGTTGAGGAGAGAATGAAGAAAAAGGAGATAGATGAGGCAAATAGAGGAATTCTGGGTATTTCCATGAAAAAAGGAGATCAAATTGAGGATGTGCCGGGGAGGATTATTCAAAATACCATCAATCTTTTACAGGATTCCTTGCAGGCTATCTCAGCAAAAAAGTTGAAGAAGGCAGTAAAAGCAATAGAAAAAGCAGAGCGGGTGTGCATTTTTTCTGTAGAAAATTCAAATGCAGTAGCAGAAGATTTGCAGACAAAGCTGATGTATTTGGGTATTTACTGTGAATATACAAAGGATTATTATCTACAGAGCATTCAGGCAGGACATATGAAAAAAGGGGAGGTCGCGATAGGAATATCCTATTCAGGAACGTCTATTAATACGGTAGATGTTTTGAAACAGGCAAAGAAGAATGGTGCGACAACAATTGCGATTACCAACTTTGATAAAACGCCACTCGTTGAACAGGCAGATATCGTGATATTAACTTCAGATAAGCAGTTCCTTTATGGAAATGATATTTTTTCAAGGACGATTCATATGGCGGTTGTGGATATGATTTATACGGGATTATTAGTGGATGATTACGAGAAATATAGCCAGAGATTACACTGTAGTGGAAAACTGGTACATCGTAGAAGTTACGATTCCTTGATTTCATAAGTAAGGTATAGTTGATTTTTGGAAATACAAAATGTTTTATAAATATAGCTAATCATATGTATCCACAAAATCAATAAGTATATAGGAAGATAAAATATTTTGATATAGTTCGGATTTGTGTAGAAATACTACATGAGTCTGGACTTTTTTTGTAAATTTTCCTTTACAAATCTTTACATGGATTTGATTGTAAATGAGAAAAACTGGTGATAATCTTGGAAGCGTGCAGAACATACGAAGCACAAAACATGGGAGGTAAATATGTTAGAACTTAAAAATATTGTAAAAAAATACGGAAACAACGTTATTTTAGATGATATTTCATTACAGATTAAAAAAGGAGAAATCGTTTCCATTCTCGGGCCGTCTGGAAGCGGAAAGACGACATTATTAAATCTGATTCTTGGAATCACAGATATTTCTTCAGGAAAGATTATTTATGATGGAGAAGACATCACAAATGTTCCATTAGAAAAGAGAGGATTCAATATCGTATTTCAGGATTATGCATTATTTCCGAATCTGACAGCTTATGAAAATATCGTTTATGGACTTCGGAATAAGCCGGGCATTTCCACAGAACAAGATGTGCAGGATTTCATTCATTTACTTGGATTAGAAGAACATTTAAATAAGAGAATCAGCCAGCTTTCCGGTGGACAAAAGCAGAGAGTAGCATTAGCAAGAACGATGGTCATGAAGCCAAAGATTTTACTGTTAGACGAGCCATTAAGCGCATTAGACGGTGTAATTAAGGAATCTATTAAGAGTAAAATCAAAGAAATCGCCAGAGAATTTTCCTTAACAACGATTATCGTAACACATGACCCAGAAGAGGCATTAACTTTATCCGATAAAGTATTGATTATCAATGATGGTGAGATTGCTCAGTACGGAACACCGAAAGAAATCATTCAGCAGCCAGCAGATGACTTTGTGGAAAATTTCATTTTAAATCAGTTAGAAATTAAGAGAACGAACATTTTCCACTTATTTGCCGAGTGTGCGGCAACTGCGTAGAACAGGGGGATATCGTACATGAATCGACAAAAAAATGTGGAGATTAAAGGAATATTTTCGATGATATGTATCCTGTTTGGTGCATTTCTACTGATTCCAATGATTATGATTCTTCAAAAATCTTTTATGGGAAATGAAGGATTTACCTTAGAATTTTATAAAGATATTTTAGAAGCAGATTTCCTTAAAATATTTATAAACAGTGTAGGAATTGCAATGGCGAGTGCAGTAATAACAACGATGCTGGCATTTGTACTGGCATACAGCATTCACTTTACAAACATACCTGCACCTGCCAAAAAAGGAATTCACCTGCTGGCGGTTATGCCGATGCTTTTACCGACAATTACTTATGGATTTGCAATTATTTATTCGCTTGGAAAACAGGGGCTTTTGACAAAGCTTTTTGGCAGACAGTTATTTGATATTTATGGATTAAAAGGCCTGATGATTGGCTATATCATCTATACATTGCCGATTTCCTTTTTACTGATTAATAACACGATGGGATACATCGATAAAAAGTTTCTGATTGTGTCAAGAGTAATGGGAGATCATGCCGGGAGAACTTTTTATCAGACAATCCTGCGCCCTTTGTCTGGCACGCTGGCAGCTTCAGTAATCCAATCTTTCTTCTTAAGCTTTACCGATTTTGGTATCCCGGCATCCGTCGGCGGAAGGACAGAGGTTGTTGCAGGAAGACTTTACAATGAAATGCTTGGAAGTGTACCAAACTTTAATAAAGGTGCAGTTGTAGCGATGATGATGCTTCTTCCATCTATTATCAGTATTCTTGTATTAAGTTATCTGGAAAAATACAATATTCGTTATAATAAAGTTTCTGATATAGAAATGAAAAAATCAAAGGTAAGGGACATTGGCTGTGCGGTTGTCTCAGCAGCAATCCTGCTTTGTGTTATAGCCATTTTTGCAGTAATTATTATCGTTCCATTCATTGAAGAATGGCCATATCGGGTACACTTTACAGCAGCACATTTTGTTTCTGTATTTCAGGATACAGAACTTCTCATGGTTGTAAAAAATTCGGTGCTGGTTGCCGTTCTTACCGCAGTTTGTGGTTCCCTGATTGTATATGGAGCGGCATTAGTAACCGCAAGAAGCAGTATTTCAGGAAAATGTAAAAAAGTAATCGAGAGTATTTCTCTGGTAACAAATACAATTCCAGGTATGGTTCTTGGTATTGCGTTCCTGCTTACATTTTCTGGAACAAGCCTGCAAAATAGAATTGCAATTATTATCTTTTGTAACATTATTCACTTCTTTTCAACACCGTACCTGATGATGAAGAACTCCTTAGAGAAAATGAATGCATCCTGGGAAACCACGGCAAGATTGATGGGAGACAGCTGGTTTAAAACGGTTATCCGTGTGGTAACTCCAAACGCAATGTCCACATTATTAGAAGTGTTTAGCTACTATTTTGTAAATGCGATGGTAACCGTTAGTGCGATTATCTTTATTATCGGAGCGAGAACAATGGTTATCACAGCCAAAATCAAAGAATTACAGCATTTTGCGAAATTTGATGAAATCTTTGTTTTATCGCTATTATTGTTTGCGATTAATATTGCGGCAAAAGTAATATTTAGTTTTCTTGCTAAGTTAGTAGCGGTAAATTCTAAAAATAAAAACAAACAAAAACTTGCACAAATAAAGGAGAATATGATGAGAAAGAAATTTTTAAAAAAAGGACTTATACGAGTTGCAGCATTTTGTCTGTGTACAATTTTAGCAGGAAGTGCAATTTTAACAGGTTGTGGAAAAAGCAGTGGTGCATCTTCCGTATCCGATCAAGTAGTTATTTATTCTAACGCTGATGATGAAGCGGTTGTTACAATGAAAAAAGCATTAGATGAAAACGGCTACAAAGGCGAGTATATGTTCCAGACATTTGGAACCAGTGAGCTTGGAGGTAAGCTTCTTGCAGAAGGAAAGAACATTGAAGCAGACCTCGTAACAATGAGTTCTTTCTATGTAGAAAGTGCACAGCAGCAAAACGGCATGTTTAAAGATCTTACATTTGATACCGGTGCATTAGAGGAATATCCTTCTTATTATACACCAATCACTTCTCAGGAAGGTGCCATCATTGTAAATACAGAAATGATGAAAGAAAATAATCTTCCAATGCCAACCTGCTTAAAAGATTTGGCCAAACCAATATACAAAGGATTCCTTTCTGTAGTAGATATCGAAGGTTCTTCTACAGCATGGCTTATGATTCAGGCTTTAGTCAGTGCTTATGGCGAAGATGGAGCCAAAGAAGTATTAAAAGGAATCTATGATAATGCAGGTGACCATTTAGAAGAATCCGGTTCAGGTCCAATAAAAAAAGTACGTGCCGGTGAAGTTGCTATCGGGTTTGGTTTAAGACATCAGGCAGTAGCAGATAAAAATTCCGGACTTCCAATCGACTTTGTAGACCCAACAGAAGGAAACTTCTCATTAACAGAATCTGTAGCCGTTATCGACAAAGGCGATAAAACAAATGCAAAAGCAATGGATATGGCAGAATGCATCATTAAGAAGGGCCGTCCAGAACTCATTAAAACATATCCAAATCCTTTATACGATGGGGAAACTGCTGACAAAGCCAATGAATCCGCATATCCAAAGAAATTTAGCGAGAAGCTTACGGTAGATTTATTAGAGAAGCATAAGAAGTTATCTGAGGAATGTAAGTAGGTATTGTTGAAAGTTATTTGAAAAAGATTTTTAGAATTGTATAGAAAATATCATGGAATATGAAAAGGCAGGTTGCAATGTAAGGAGAAAGCATATTTTCCAAAGCTTATTTAAGGAAGTTGTCCAAGAATCTTACATAACAATCTGTATAGAAAAAATTATTTTTAAGAGTAAAAAATAGAGAAATAAGGAGATTTAAAATGTATAAATTATTAACACCTGGACCACTGACAACAACAGACACTGTAAAGGAAGAAATGCTTGTAGACCATTGTACTTGGGATGACGATTATAAATCCATCACCCAGAAAATCCGCAAAGAGCTTCTGGAACTTGCACATGTAGACGAATCAGAATATACAGCAGTATTAATGCAGGGAAGCGGAACTTTCGGTGTAGAATCTGTTGTCACAAGCTCCGTTGGAAAAGATGATAAAATCCTTGTTTGTGAAAATGGTGCTTACGGTGCAAGGATGGCACAGCTTGCAAAACAGGCAGGAAAAAATGTAGTTGTATATCACGAAGAATACAGCCATGTACCAGATGCAAAGCGAGTAAAAGAATATCTTGATGCTGACCCATCTATCACACATGTCGGTATGATTCATAGTGAGACAACTTCCGGAATTTTAAATGATATCGAAGCTGTTGGAAAAGTAGTAAAAGAAGCTGGAAAAACATTTATCGTTGATGGAATGTCCTCCTTTGCAGGAGTAGATATTGATGTAAAAGCAATCGGCATCGACTTCATCATTAGCAGCGCCAACAAATGCATTCAGGGTGTGCCAGGATTCTCCTTCATCATCTGTAAAAAGAGTGAACTTATGAAATGTAAAGGAAACTGCGGAAGCCTTTCCCTCGACTTATACGATCAGTGGGAGACAATGCAAAAGGATGGCAAATGGCGATTCACATCACCAACACACGTTGTACTTGCCTTTGCAAAAGCAATGGAAGAATTAAAAGAAGAAGGCGGCATTTCAGCAAGAGCAAAACGCTACCGTGAAAATAATCAGTTATTAATCAGGAGAATGCGTGCCCTCGGCATTGAAACCTACATTGACGATGCCCATCAGGGACCAATCATCACAACATTTTTCACACCGAAAATGGATAACTTCTCCTTCGCAGAAATGTACGAATACATCAAAAAACGCGGCTATGCAATCTATCCTGGTAAGGTAACTGATGCAGATACTTTCCGTATTGGAAATATCGGAGAAATTTATAAAGAAGATATTGAAAAAGTAAGCGATATTATTGAAGAATATTTTGAGAAATGCTGTGGTGGACTTGTGAGACAGACAGCGTAAAATATGAATTTTGATATAGAAAGGAGATAAAGAAATGGCAATAGAAGCAGTAATTTTTGACTGGGCAGGAACAACAGTAGACTATGGATGTTTTGCACCAGTACAGGCATTTATTGAAGCATTTAAAGAATTTGGAATCACACCAACCGAAGAAGAAGTCAGAAAACCAATGGGAATGTTAAAACATGACCATATAGAAACAATGATGAATATGGAACGTATTCACAACGAATGGATTCGCATTCATGGAAAAGACTTCACTGCAGAAGACGTAGATAAAGTATACGAAGCAAGCGAAGCAGGTATCTTTAAAATTCTCAAAGATTTTGCAGAACCAAAGCCATTCGTTCTTGAGACAATAGAAAAACTTCGCCAGGCAGGAATCAAAATCGGTTCCACCACAGGCTATACTGACGATATGATGGCCATCGTTGTGCCAAAAGCAGCCGAAAACGGCTACACCCCAGACTGCTGGTTCTCCCCAAACTCCGTAGAGAATCTCGGCCGCCCATATCCATACATGATCTTTAAAAACATGGAAAAACTCAAAGTAACATCCGTAAAAAATGTTGTAAAAGTAGGCGATACCGTTTCTGATATCAAAGAAGGACTTGCCGCAGGCGTTACCACAGTAGGCGTAATCGAAGGAAGCTCCATTATGGGACTTTCAAAAGAAACTTACGAGGCTCTTGCTCCAGAAGAACAGGAAAAAGAGTGCCGGAGAGTGGCACAGGTTTATAAAGAAACTGGGGCAGATCATATCATTAGAAATATGAGTGAATTAACAACGATTTTGCTTTAATTCATATTGGAATAACAGAATTATGGATGAGGAATAATAGAGTGAGTCGTATCGTAAATATTTCTTTCTATGAGAGTGCAGAACAAATATTCGAATTTGTTCTGTACTTTTTTCTATTTGAATGGTATACTGGGTAAGTGACAATACTAAGAAAACAACTGCTATTTCTAAAATATCACAAATAGATTAGAGCTGATTAGGAGAAATCATATGGACCATTTCGAATTAGTGTCGGACTTCGTGCCGACTGGAGACCAGCCACAGGCGATTGAGGAGCTGGTAAAGGGATTTAAAGAAGGAAATCAGTTTGAGACTTTGCTTGGAGTTACTGGTTCCGGTAAGACATTTACGATGGCGAATGTCATTGCACAGTTGAATAAGCCGACGCTGATTCTGGCACATAATAAGACTCTGGCAGCGCAGCTTTACAGTGAGTTTAAGGCATTTTTTCCACATAATGCGGTAGAATATTTTGTGTCTTATTATGATTATTATCAGCCGGAAGCATATGTTCCCTCTACGGATACTTATATAGAGAAGGATTCTTCGATTAATGATGAGATAGATAAGCTGCGCCACAGTGCGACAGCAGCGCTGATTGAGAGGAAGGATGTCATTGTTGTGTCATCAGTTTCGTGTATTTACGGCATTGGTAGCAAGAACGATTATGCAAAGATGATGATTTCGCTGCGCCCTGGAATGGAGATTGACAGGGATGAGGTTGTACGCCGTCTGATTGATATCCAGTATGTGCGTAATGAGCTTGATTTTAAGAGAGGCAGTTTCCGTGTACGTGGGGATGTGCTGGAAGTTGTGCCGGTTTCTTCTTTTGAAGATGCGATTCATATTGAGTTTTTTGGCGATGAGATTGATCGGATTATGCAGGTCGATGTGCTGACGGGAGAGATTAAGGCAAGTCTTAATTTTGCGATTATTTTTCCGGCTTCGCATTATGTTGTGCCGCAGGAACAGATTGAGCGTGCGGTGAAGACGATTAAGGAAGAACTTGACGAGAGAGTGGAATATTTTAAGGAGAACGATCAGCTTTTAGAGGCACAGAGAATTTCAGAACGAACGAATTTTGATATAGAGATGTTAAAAGAGACAGGATTTTGTTCTGGAATTGAGAATTATTCGAGACATCTTACGGGATTAGAGCCGGGAAAGGCTCCGTATACGCTGATTGATTTCTTCGGGGATGATTTCCTTATGATTGTCGATGAGTCACATATTACGATTCCGCAGGTGCGGGGAATGTATGCAGGAGACCGTTCGAGAAAGCAGACGTTAGTTGATTTCGGATTCCGGCTGCCTTCAGCTTTAGATAACCGTCCTCTTAATTTTGATGAATTTGAGGAGAGAATTGATCAGATGCTTTTTGTATCTGCGACTCCGAATGTGTATGAGGGAGAGCATGAGATGCTCCGGGCAGAACAGATTATCCGTCCGACAGGACTTCTTGACCCGCCGATTGATGTACGGCCAGTAGAGGGACAGATTGATGACTTGATTAGTGAGATTAATAAAGAGGTAGCGAAGAAAAATAAAGTTCTGGTAACTACCCTGACGAAGCGGATGGCAGAAGATTTGACTGCTTATATGAAAGAATTGGATATTCGTGTGAAATATCTTCATTCCGATATTGATACATTAGAAAGAATTGAAATCGTAAGAGATTTGCGAATGGGTGTATTTGATGTTCTTGTTGGAATTAACCTTTTAAGAGAGGGACTGGATATTCCAGAGGTTACGCTGATTGCTATTCTTGATGCGGATAAGGAAGGATTTTTACGTTCAGAAACTTCTCTTGTACAGACAATCGGACGTGCCGCACGAAATGCAGAAGGGCACGTTATTATGTACGGAGATACGATTACAGACTCCATGCGTGCCGCCATCACAGAAACAAAGCGGCGTCGTGAAATTCAGATGGTATATAATGAAGAACATGGCATTACGCCAAAGACTATTCAAAAGGCAATTCGAGATGTCATTTCTATTACCAATGAAGAAGCACCAGAGAAGAGCCGAGGTTCCTTAAAGAAAGATACGGAATCTATGAACCGTAAGGAACTTACGGAAATGATAGCTAAGTTAACAAAGAAGATGAATAAGGCAGCGGCAGAACTGAACTTTGAAGAAGCGGCAGAATTAAGAGATGAACTGAAAAAGTATAAGATTTCTTTGAGGGATTATGACGATTAGAAAGGATACAATATAATGAGCGAAAAGAAAGAATACATTCGCATTCGAGGGGCGCGTGAGCATAACCTTAAAAATATTAATATAGATATACCGAGAAATGAATTTGTAGTACTGACAGGACTTTCAGGTTCTGGTAAGTCCTCACTGGCATTTGATACGATTTATGCGGAAGGGCAGAGAAGATATATGGAGTCACTGTCTTCGTATGCAAGGCAGTTCTTAGGACAGATGGAAAAGCCGGACGTTGACGATATTCAGGGCCTTTCTCCTGCCATTTCGATTGATCAGAAGTCCACGAACCGCAATCCACGTTCTACAGTTGGTACAGTAACGGAAATCTATGATTATCTGCGACTTCTCTATGCGAGAGTTGGTATTCCTCACTGTCCAAAGTGTGGAAAAGTAATTTCCAAGCAGACAGTAGACCAGATTGTAGATATTTTAATGAAGCTTCCAGAGCGGACGAAGATTCAGCTTCTTGCACCGATTGTAAGGGGAAGAAAGGGAGAACATGTAAAAATATTAAAAGATGCAAAAAAGAGTGGCTATGTCCGTGTTCGCATTGACGGGAATCTATATGATCTTGCAGAAGAGATCAAGTTAGAAAAAAATAAAAAGCACAACATTGAGATTATTGTAGACCGTCTGATGATAAAAGAAGGTATTGAAAACCGTCTTACAGATTCGATTGAGACAGTCATGCGTCTTACAGGAGGGCTTTTATTAGTTGATGTTGCTGGTGGGGATCCGATGAATTTTAGCCAGAGTTTTTCCTGCCCGGATTGTGGTATCAGCATTGATGAGATTGAGCCACGAAGCTTTTCTTTCAATAATCCGTTTGGAGCCTGTCCAGTCTGTCACGGGCTTGGATTTAAGATGGAGTTTGATGTTGACCTGATGATTCCTGATAAAAAAATGAGTATTGCAGATGGGGCAATTACTGTATTGGGCTGGCAGTCTTGCACAGATTCAAAGAGTTATACGAGAGCAGTTCTTGATGCATTGGCAAGAGAGTATGATTTTGATTTGAGTACGCCATTTTGTGATTTAAGTCCGGAAGTCCAGGATATTATTATTCATGGAACGAATGGACATGAGGTAAAAGTATACTATAAAGGAAAGCGTGGAGAGGGTGTCTATGACGTTGCTTTTGAGGGTTTGCTTCGTAATGTACAGCGTCGTTATCGCGAGAATCATTCTGAACGTCAGAGAGCAGAATATGAAAACTTTATGACAGTGACCCCATGTGATAGTTGTCACGGTCAGCGATTAAAGCCTGAATCTCTGGCAGTAACAGTAGGTCAGTACAATATTTCCGAATTGACATGCCTCTCCGTAAAGCGATTAATTTCCTATTTTAATGAAATTGAACTTACAGAAAGACAGCAACTTATCGGTAAACAGGTGTTAAGAGAAATTCGTGGAAGAATCGGCTTTTTAAATGATGTTGGTCTTGACTATTTAAGTCTTTCACAGCCAACAGGGACGCTTTCTGGTGGAGAAGCACAGCGAATTCGTCTTGCAACGCAGATTGGTTCTGGACTTGTTGGAGTGGCATACATTCTTGATGAACCGAGTATCGGTCTGCATCAGAGGGATAATGACAAACTCATTTCTGCATTAAAACGTCTGAGAGATTTAGGCAATTCACTTATTGTCGTTGAGCATGATGAAGATACGATGCGGGAGGCAGACTGCATTGTGGATATTGGACCAATGGCAGGCGAAAATGGTGGGAAAGTTGTCGCAGTTGGAACTGCAGAAGAACTGATGGCGAATCCAGATTCCATTACAGGAGCATACCTTAGCGGGAAAATGAAAATCCCTGTTCCAGAAGTTCGGAGAAAGCCGCAGGGGTATCTGACGGTGAAAGGAGCCTCGGAGAATAACTTAAAGAATATCAACGTGAAGTTTCCAATCGGCGTATTTACCTGTGTAACAGGAGTTTCCGGTTCAGGAAAAAGCTCCCTTGTCAATGAGATACTCTATAAGAAGCTTGCCTGCGTATTAAACCGTGCAAGAATTAAACCAGGAAAACATAAAGATATTGAAGGAACAGAACAGTTAGATAAGATAATCAACATTGACCAGTCTCCGATTGGACGTACTCCACGTTCTAATCCAGCCACTTATACAGGAGTATTTGATCATATCCGTGAATTGTTCGCTATGACAAAAGATGCCAAAGCAAGAGGATATGACAAAGGACGTTTCAGTTTCAATAAAAAGGGCGGCCGCTGTGAAGCCTGTGCCGGTGATGGTATTTTAAAGATAGAAATGCAGTTTCTTCCTGATGTATATGTACCATGTGAAGTCTGTCATGGAAAGCGTTACAACAGAGAGACATTGGAAGTAAAATACAAAGGCAAAAACATATTTGAAGTATTAGATATGAATGTCGATGAAGCATGTGAATTCTTTGAGAGCGTGCCATCAATCCGAAGAAAGATAGAGACACTTCGAGATGTAGGACTTTCCTATATCAAGTTAGGACAGCCATCGACAACCCTTTCCGGTGGAGAGGCACAGCGAGTAAAACTTGCCACAGAATTAAGCCGCCAGAGTACCGGAAAGACAATATATGTTTTAGACGAGCCAACAACGGGACTGCACTTCGCAGACGTTCATAAACTAGTTGATATTTTGCAGCGGTTAACGGAAGGTGGCAATACAGTTGTAGTCATTGAGCATAACCTTGAAGTCATCAAAACAGCCGATTATATCATTGATATGGGACCAGAAGGTGGCGAAGGCGGCGGCACGATGGTGACTTGCGGAACACCGGAAGAAGTTGCTGCGGTAGAAAAATCTTATACTGGAAAATATCTGAAAAAATATTTGAATCCTGATTTGCCGCAGGCAAGGTAGACGAACTCAGGGAGATAAATAAAGCATATTTGTGACTTTAGTCGCAGCGTGTTGAATGTTCGCTTGAACGCGCTCACATTTAACACTTGTTCCGAGACCACAGATATGCTTTATTTATCTCCCTGAGTTCTGCTCGTTGGCAGCTTGGAAAATCAGTTTAAAAGATATTTTTCACAAATAGTTCCAGTCTCAATCTTTCAGAAGGACAATCCCCCGTAAAACTGCAATTGTCTGCGGCAAATCAGGATTAATCAGATTCTATTTCGTATGTAAATCCTGCATCAGTAATTGTTTTTATCGTATCAGAGATTCCCTGTCCATCTGCCGTGAGATAACCGGAGGCAAAGATAGAGTCTACGATACTGAGAAGTTCTTTTTCACGTCCTTTAAAGTAAACTTCTCTTCCGGCAGCACATCGGATATCGGATTGTGGAGCCATTAATCTGGCAAGGCACAGTACTTTCATACAGTAAGCTGGTGTGAGGACAGAAGTATCTGCATTTTCTAAAGGAGTCCCTGGAATTGGGAGAAGGAAGTTGATTGGCAGAGCCTCGGGCTGAATTTCACGAAGATCGAGGAGCATATCTACAATATCTTCCTTACTTTCACCCATACCGATAATACCGCCGCTACAAATTTCAAAACCAAGTCTTTGTAACATATGGATATTATTTACACGCTGTTCATAAGTATGAGTGGTACATATATTATGATAGTAGGAACGGCTGCTGTTTAAATTATGATTAATTCGGTCAAGACCGGCTTCTTTTAACATTAATGCCTGCTTTTCAGTAAGAAAACCGATGGAACAGCAAAGATGCGTTCCCTGCGCTTTCATAACACGAATTTTTTCAGCCAGTTCTTCTATTTCTTCATCGGTAAACTTCATTCCGCTAAGACCAATACAGTGTCTGGAAAGATGGTTATCATGCACAAATGCATTATCACTGTATAACTTTTCATCATTTACCCATTTATATTTTTCAATTTCTGCTTTTGAACGGCAAGACTGGGCACAATAAGCACAATTTTGAGAACAGTTTCCACTGCGGGCGTTTGTAAGAAGATGAATACTCACATGATTGCCTTTATATTTTTTACGAAGACTTCCGGCCATTTCCATAAGAAGAGGCATATCGTCTTCTGGAAGATTCATAATAGCGATGGCCTCCTCGCGTGAAAGAGAATATTCCTTATTTACATTTTTTGTTAATATATTTTTAATTGTGTCAATAGTTACTGCTTCACTCATAATGAATCCTTTCTTAACCTCACAAAATAGCTTCCAAAATGAAAGCACGATAATTCTTATTGCATTTTATTTCTAAAATTCTCTTATTTGTTACTGTAACATGGTAAAAAGATATTGTCAACCGTAACAAAAAACAAAGTTAACAATAAGATGTTGCTATTTAATTCATTAGGCAAACTACAGACGAAGCCATTGCCCTCAATAAGGCATATTTGTGCTTTTAGTCG
>OGDF01001475.1_pt1 | contig 34662 bp, 34 predicted proteins | sample 1570141 | NCBI WGS metagenome assembly OGDF01 (sample SAMEA4370581, study PRJEB24528) | human gut metagenome
CTCCATAAATATAATAATATAATTTGTAAAAAACGACAAATTATACAAAAATAGTGTATAGTAAAAAAGAAAAATAAGCAATGGAAATATTTAACAAATAAAATCACAAAATATGGAAAAAAGTAAAGAAAGAAAAAATAAAAAAAGATGAAGCCAAAATGGAAGAAAGAGAAACCGTTGAAAACAGTTTCTAAATTATGTAAACTAGCCAAAATGATATTTGAATAAAGTTATTATTTGATAAAAAAATAAGTAAATTTAAGCTAAAATATAGTGATTTTAGTTATGATTTAGATAGATTAAAGATAAAAAATCTTTAAAAATTTTTTTGTTTGAAAGGGCTAATATTTTTTTATTTATATAATTTTGTAACAATCTTTTTTGGTTATGTTATTTTTCTACTGAAAATTAACAATAAAATAATGATAAATTTACATAAAATTCGTACTGAGGCTTGACATTTAATGTGATATTTGCTAAAATAACCTTGATTTATATTTTTATACCATTATTATTTTAGGAGGTAGGTAAAATGAATAAGGAGATTTTTAACCTTCGGGTAAAAGGCTCAGGTTTCACCTTAAGAAAGGCTGCTGTTAAGTATGATGTACCACTTGCGACGCTTTGTAGGTTTTTGAAAGCTTTACATGAGGTGCACAATACTAGTACAGAAAATTATGATGGCGAAGTACTTTTTTCAAAATCATATTTATGCAGTAAAGATGTTTTTTCTGAGTTTATGGCTTATAAGCTCATAAGACTTAATGAAGGAACTGGATATTATGTGGTGAGTGATTTTGGTGAGAGAATATTGTCAAGATCTTTAGAAAGACAGAAAGAACTGTATGCTGTAGGCTTTTTTAGTTAATTCAATCTTTTATAATTAAAGGAGGAAAAAATTATGAATGAATTAAAACTCAAATTATCTGATCTTAGACTTAGAGGATGCGGTTTTACGTTGTTCAAGGTTCTTGAAAACAACGAGGAAGAGCAAAATGTGATGTGGAGCATTTTGAATGCTTTATACAAAAAATCCAGAATGATCAATGAGATGGGATATCGCTGGGATATGGCATCTAATGAAGAAAGAAATCAGGTTATGCCAGATTGTATTGATGCTAGAGATATCAGTGAAGATAATATTGCCTATGCTCTAACTCATGGACTACTTTTGCAGGTACCAAGCGGATTGGGAGTTACAGATAAGGCATGGAACATTTTTACTGATGCTGCTAAAATTCAAAAAGAACTTGACGAGTCTGGGTTCTTTAATAGAGGCACTTGTCCTTTTACACATTAATTTTTAATATGGTCATTTAATAAAAAGCTGATGTAGATATTTTTACATCAGCTTTTTTTTAAAACTAAAATTTTGTTTTATCCTTGTAAAAAACTATATGTTGTGGTAAAATAAACATGTATTGTTTAAGTAAGGATGAGATAAATGGAAAAAGAAATTAATAATGAAAAATTGAATGATGAATATGAAAAAAAATGTTTTGAGCTTGCGCATTATATATTTCCAGATGTTGATGAAACAGTTATGGATTTAGAGGTAAAATATCCTGTAAGAAGATTAAAAGAAGGAGCTATTGTAACAAGAATTGCACCTTCACCTACAGGTTTTATGCATACAGGTAGTCTATTTCAAGCTATGGTTCATAGAAAACTATCAATGCAAACAGGTGGAGTGTATTTCTTAAGAATCGAAGATACAGATCAAAAAAGAGAAATAGAAGGGGCAATCAAAAAATTTACAGAAGAGCTTAACTATTTTGGACTTTCTCCAGATGAGGGAGTTATATCTGATACTAAGGAAATTGGGGATTATGGTCCTTATGTGCAAAGTAAAAGAGCAAATATTTATAGAATCTGTGCTAAGCATTTAGTAGAAAAAGGATTAGCATATCCATGTTTTTGTACTCCAGACATGCTTGCTGCTACTCATGAAGCACAAGAAAGAAATAAGATTATTCCAGGATATTATGGAGTATATGCAAAATGTAGAAATATTTCAATAGATGAATCTATAAGAAGAGTAAAAGCAGGAGAAAAATTTATTTTAAGATTTAGATCAAATGGTTCACATTTTAATAAAATCTCTTTTGTTGATGGTGCAAGAGGAAAGATTGAAATTGCTGAAAATGAGCAAGATGTTGTAATACTAAAAGGTGATGGACTTCCAACTTATCATTTTGCACATGTATGTGATGATCACTTTATGAGAACTACACATGTTGTAAGAGGAGAAGAGTGGATTCCATCAACTCCAATTCATATACAATTGTTTAATGCAATGGGATTTGACATACCAACTTATGTTCATACACCACTTATACTTGTAAAAGATGGTAGTAGTAAAAGAAAACTAAGCAAGAGAAAAGACAAAGAAGCAGCAGTTTCATATTTTATAGAAGCAGGATATCCAAAAGCTGGTGTACTTGAATATTTAATGACAATATTAAACTCAGATTATGAAATGTGGAAAAATAAAAACAAGGATAAGACTTTTATAGATTTTGAATTTAAGCTTAATAAAATGAGCTCAGCAGGTTCATTATTTGATATGCCAAAATTAAATGATTTATGTAAGGAAGAAATTGCTAAGTTAGATAGTAAGCAAGTATTGGACGAGGTATTAAACTGGTCTAAAAAATATAGTAAAAATACATATGATGTAATATCAAAAGATCTAGAATATTCTCAAAAAGTTTTTGCTATAGAACGTGATGGTGCAAAAAAGATTCGTAAGGACCTAGTAAAATGGGAAGATGTGATTCCAACATTTTTCTACTTCTTTAATGATATTTATGAAAAAGAGATTGAAGAAAATGGATATATGTTTGAATATATGGAAAACGAAAATGCTAAAGTTAGTAAGGAATTAACAAATAAAGTGCTAGAAGAGTATTCAAAGTTATATGATGAAACTTTAGAAAAAGAGGCTTGGTTTGAACAGATAAAGGAAATTGCTAGTAAATTAGGATTTTGTACTGATATGAAAGAATACAAGAAAAATCCAGAAAAATATATTGGTAGTACAGCAGATTTTACAGGAATTTTACGTATTGCTTTAACTAATAGAAAAAATTCACCTGATATTTATCAAATAATGCAATTATTAGGAAAAGATGAAGTTTCTAGAAGATTACAAAAAGCTATCTGTAAGTAGTATTAAAAAATAGTATAAAATTATATAGTTTAGAAAGTGAGATGATATTACTTATTATTCATCTCATTTTCTTTTTATAAAAAACAATGCTGAAGTGTAAAACTTAATTTTAACCTCAACATTTATGTATAACTTGGAAAAATGAATAAATATTTTTAGTATACTTTTTATTCTATTAATTCTTTGTGTAAAGCTTTCATAAAGCTTATAGATTTATCTTTATCAACTATTATGTTTATTGCCATTTCACTAAAAGATATCATGTATATTTGTGTATTTTCTTTACTTGCAACATTGAATATTTTTATAACTACTTCTTTATTTGACATAACCATGTCACCAACAATACAGATTTTTGAAATATCATCTTTTTTAGTTATGAATTTAACAGAAAAATCCTCAAAATCATTAGGTTTATTGCTTTGAACTAAAATATCGTCTTTTAACATCTCTTTTACAGTACTACCCTCAGTGTCTTTTTGTGAATTTTTTACCGTTATAGGAACATTATTTTTTTTTCCTATATTTACGCTTCTATTGTGTAAAACTTTTGCTCCAGCTGTAGCAGCTTCTAGCATTTCATCATATGAAATATTTTTTAAAAGTTTAGCTTTTGTAATAATCCTAGGATCTGCAGAATAAATACCATCTATGTCGCTATATATTTCACATTTTTTAGCCTTTAGAGCACATGCTATTGCAACGGCACTAAGATCACTTCCGCCTCTACCAAGAGTAGTTATGTTTCCAAGTTTATCTGAAGCTTGAAATCCTGCAACTACAACTATTACATCGTTATTTAAATATTTCATGATATTTTCTTTATATATGTCTTTTATATTTGCACTTCCATATGTAGAATCACTTAAAATTCCAGCTTGTTGACCAGTCAGTGCTACTGATTCAAATCCTTTTTCATTTAACATCATGCTAAGTAGGGAGGCTGATTGTATCTCACCAGTTGAAAGTAATAGATCAAGTTCTCTTTTGGATTGTATTGTTGTGTAGTCACCTGCTTTTTTTAGTAGTTCATCAGTAGTTTTTCCCTGTGCAGATACAACAACTACAAGTTTGCTATTTTTTAATTTGTATGAAATTATATTTTCACAAATTTTTTCCATTTTTTCTTTACTTTCTACAGATGTGCCACCATACTTTTGTACAATTATGTTCATTTTGCTCACCACCTTATGATATATTATGAAAATTGTACAATTTGGTGAAATTTATGAAATATAATTTTTCATAAAATAGTAATAAAAAGAATGCAAAAAATGATGTACCACTGCTTTTTATGTATGCATAATCTGCTATAAATTTAATAGTGAAAAAAGGGAGGAGATTTTTAAGAAATAAATTTTATAAAAGGTATAGAAAATAAAAAGAGAAGTAGAACTGAATCTGCTTCTCTTAGGCATCGCTTAAAGGCTTCTTCTGAAATCCTTACATATTATAATGTATTTTTATTATATAAAATTTTTTAAATCGTTATTTATATCATTTACGTATTAAATTTAAAATATAAAGTTATTACTTAAGACATTATCATAAATTAATCATAAAACTGAAATATTCATATAAAATTTAATTTGACAATTTACATAATTAATGATATAATTCTTACGATGTAAAGTTTCAATATATTTTTTTAATTAAAGAAAAGGAGGACTATCATGAAAAAAATTAGGCTACTTGTTGCAGTTGTTGGTGTGTTACTTTCTCTTCTTGTTGCCACTTCATTTGTCGTAACTAAGGTAAGGAAGAACAAAGTAATTGTAGAAAATTCAACATCTACAATTACAATTGATGAAGAAACGTTGCTAAAGTCACAGCTTGTTGATATTTCAAAGGCTTATGGTACAGATATAGTACTTTCTGTATTTCAAAGCGAAATGCCACAAGATGTACAGTATTTTTCAAATGTAACTTCAACTTTCCATTTATCTGGTAAGTATATTGTGGCTGTTTATACAAAGTCACAGAATGCTCTTTCATATGTTAACACTTCAAGTATTATTTCTGGTCAAGGAGTTATAACTATGTCAGGTGTAACACAGGAAAGTATAGCAAATAATATTTCAAATATTATTGCTACAGGTGCGGTAGCTTCTGGATCTAATCCTTTGGAATTTATGGATTTTGAAGGAAAATTTATGACAATACTTACAAAGTATGTTTTACCTATTTATTTATTTATAGTGAGTATTGGAGTAATAGTAGGATTAAAAAAGAAAGTATAATTTGAATAAAGAAGGAAAATAAAAAAGATGGCAAATATTGTTATAGGTGTATTAGGAATTTTGATCATGTATTTTGGAGCTAATAGAGAAAAATATACAATTAAGCAAAAAACTATATATATTACGGTTATCATGATATTGTCTTTGATAGCTATAGTGCTAATTTTTCTTACAGCAAAAGATTTTTTGCTAACGAAGATGCTTATCGTTAATCTATTGACAAAAATTGTAATAGATGAAGAAGGCACTTTAATGGATGCACTTGTTAGAAAGTTTAAACTGATTTTAATAGTATATATAGTATCATTAATTGAACTTGGTATGTTAATGATAAATTATTATGCTATTTAAAATTAAAAATAACACTCACATTTTGTGGGTGTTATTTTTAATTTAAACTGTTAAAAAAATGAAAAAATAAGAAAATAAAAAAATGACACTTGGCTATACTAATGCTGAAGGTGAGAATATGAGATTAAAAAGAAAAATTGATGAATATTTAGTAGAATAAAAAAAGCAAAAATAAAATGCCATTAATAGTAAAAGGTGCAAGAAAAATTTTAAGGACTGAATCAATAAAAAACTTTGGATTAAATAATTACAAAAGTTTAATTGAAATAAATTTTGTCTTACAGCCAGAATATAAAGACATTTTCGACAAGGGATTTGAAATAGATAGAGTTATTAAAGATATCACATTTAAAAATGGAAATTTTCAATTCATACCTGGGGAAACATTAATATTTTTTTATGAAATACAGGACTATCCAAGTTGTAAAACAGTTTTAAAAGCCTTTAGAGAATACGGAAGATTTGATGTTATATGTTTTAGATCTTTAATTGGAATAAATTATGAAAAAAATATATAAAAATAATTGTAAGTCTTATTTTAAATATTAAAGTAAGGCTTATTTTTTATGTAGAGAAGTAGTAGAACTACAATAAAACAAATAAATTTTAAAATTAAAATAGAAAAATTGGTATATTTGTGTTTTGCAAATTATTTATGCAAGTATGATAAAGAATTTTTTGATGATGCCATATTTGCATATAAATATGGTTAAGTAGTAGATAGTGTATATGAAAAATATAAAGGTTATGGATATAAGAAAATTAAACAAGATAAAATTGATATGGATATAGACAGTACAAAAATTTTTGAAATGTCATCAAAAAGTAGAATTCTTTTTGCAAAAGATGGTGTTGAAAAGATAAAAAGTGTTGATGAGACTTTGGAAAAATATGGAGTCCTTTAGCAAATGATCTTGTTGATTTGAAGCATAAAGAACGTGCTCCTTGGGATATAGTAGAGGAAGAGGAAAGGAACAATACGCTGTTATAGAAAACTATATAATTAAAAGATATCATTGTAATGAAACTATTTAAAGCCTAGCATCGTTTGCTTTTTTGTAGAAACGTTAAACTTGAATAAATTTAACATTTATAAATATTTAAATTATTTATTAGAAACACTGCTGCAATTTAAAAATAGAGCAAAAAGACTAAATCATATACGAATGTAAAAATTAGAACCCATACAAATTCTCAGGGAAAACATTATTGAAATCTGCTTTTTGCGCCATTTTTTGGCTAAAAATCAAAAAATAAGGGTAATAATAGATAACTGTTCTAAAATTTTCCCTTATTTTTTTCTTAAATTTCAATGATTTTTTAAACTATTCACTTGTAAGATGTTAAATTTGGTAAGATTTACCTTCTTCCACTTCTTTTAAAGAAATACCTGACTTTAGACAAACTATAGGACGAAATCCATTGCCTGCAGTTCTACAGATATTGTTATAGCGAGTGCAGTCTACACTGCCGTCGTAGCTTACATACATTATACAATCAGCGCTGCCAGTGTTGCCATAATCAGACGGGCTACTAACCCAATAGGCTATAGCATTACTTTGACTACTAATTCTATATAGAGTGTCTCCTTTCGTTAAATATTTAGAACGTGCGCTTGAACCGTAATCCCAATTTGCACCGCTATTATCACTTATTTTATATCCATTTGAACTTTCAGCTCTAGATTGATACACATTACTTTGATTAGTAAACTGGTTGTATGAGCTAAGAACCATATCAAGTGAAGGACCACCAACAACATAATCAGCCCAATTACCTTTAAATTTATCAGTCCAAATAGTTTTATCAAGTAGATATGCAACAGCTTTCATATTTTTATTTGTACTAGAATATCCTTTATCAAAATAATCTTTATTAAACCATTTCATGTCCTCTGTAATACTAGCACTTCCTGTATAATCATTAATTATATTATTAAAAGGTGCAGTCTTATGAAGATTAGTATAAGTATTAGCAGGTTTATTACCTTTAGCAGTAGTAGGTAAATCATCTACACTAATATAATCCGAAGCAATTAAAAATATATTACTATTTGTAGCATAAAATATACGCCATTTATAATTTTCAGACAAGGTATTAGTTGTAGTATAATCAACATATGCTCCATAATATTTTTGAGGGTTTTTAGATACTTTTGAAGCGGTTATACCAGGCTTAGGAACTTCGTTAGCACCATAAATTTTATTGCCTACTTGGAGTACTAATTTATCATTTTCATCAACGTACCATTTAGTTTCACTACCATATACAGGTAACTTATATCCAGTATAAAATGTTGTATCACTATCAGTTCCTTTATCAAAAATAATTTCACCAGTTAGATTTTTTATTCCACTACTTTCCCAGGTAATTATTCCTTTTGTATCTTTAACATTTGAGGTTTTATCCATAGTGACTTTACCAGTATCTAATGCTAACTTACTTTTATGTTTCATAACTGCTTTTTGCATTGCCATTTCTAAGTATGATTGCATAGTATCTCTATCATTTTCGCGTCTAGCATCACCAGCACTAGTTAAAGAGTTATTGTTATTTAAAGTAATAACAACTGCTGCAGATAAAATAATTATAACTATTATTGTAATTGTAAGTGTTACTAAACTTATACCCTCTTTTTGAGTTAGTTTTATAAAAAAATTATTTGTATTTTTATTAGATTTTGTTTTGATTTTTGTTTTCATATCATTTCACCTCTATAGTAGTATATAATATAATTGAAAAATTAGCAATGTAAAAATTTGATAATTTTCACATGCTTTGGTATATTTTAAAATTAGTTTTGATTTTTTTTATTTTATATTAAATTATATTAAAGAAAATATCATTTTTTCTTTTAATATAATGATTACAGGTATTAGTGGCTTTTAAGTATAATTTTTTGCATTAGTTGAAAAAAAATCAAAATATGGTATAATATACTTGTAAAATTAGAAGGAGGAAAGTATGTTTTTTTCTAAATTAAAAGAAAACTTAAAAAAGACAAAAGAAGCAATTGATATAGGTATTAGTAATGTATTTGCTAATACTAAAGATATAAATGAAGTGATAGATGAACTTGAAGAAACTCTTATTTTGTCAGACGTTGGAGCAAGTACAAGCTCTAAAATTTGTGATAATTTAAAAGAGGCTTTAAAAAAGCAAAAAGACAAATCACCAGAAGCAATAAAAATGTTATTAAAAGATGAAATGGAAAAAATATTAACTGTAAATGTAGACAAAAGTGACGAGGTTGTTAATTTTGATGAAGTTAGCAAAAAGAAGGTTTTACTTATTGTTGGAGTAAATGGTGTTGGAAAGACTACTTCTATTGGCAAAATAGCAAATTTGTATAAAAAAGAAGGTAAGAAAGTCTTACTTGCTGCTGCAGATACTTTTAGAGCAGGAGCTACTGAGCAACTTGAAATATGGGCAGATCGTGTTGGTTGTGATATTTGTGTTGGAAAAGATATGCAAGATCCAGCATCAGTTATATATGATGCAACTAAAAAGTTTGAAAGTGGAGATTATGATATATTGATTTGTGATACTGCAGGACGCTTGCATAATAAGAAAAACTTAATGGATGAACTTGACAAAATGAATAGAATAATAACTAAAAATTTGCCTCAAATGCCAAAAGAAGTACTTATGGTGCTTGATAGTACAACAGGTCAAAATGGCGCAATACAAGCAAAAAATTTCTATGAAAGAACAAGCGTAAATGGTATAATATTAACTAAACTTGACTCTACTGCAAAAGGAGGAGTTGTGTTTAGTATAGTATCAGAGTTAAATATTCCAATAAAATATATTGGTATTGGCGAACAAATTGATGACATTGAACTATTTGATGCTAAATCTTTTGTTGATGCAATTTTGTAAATGGGTTTTGCTTTATATATACATTGCATATATATTTATTATGTACTGTGTCTGAGTACGTTAGGAGGATATTATGCCAAATTATAATTTTTTAAATGATATAATTAAGGATGAAAAAAGAATTAAATTTAATGAACCAATGAAAAATCACACTACTGCTAAAGTAGGTGGACCATGTGATGTTATGGTATTTCCTGAAAATGAAAGTGAAATAGTTGAAATTATGAAAAAAGCTAAAGAAGAAGGCGTGAACTATTATGTAATTGGTTGTGGAAGTAATTTGCTTGTGGCAGATAGTGGTGTTCATGCTCTTATTATAAAAATAACAAATAAATTTTCAGATGTTAATATATCAGGTGAGTATTTAAAAGCTTATGCTGGTGCAAGTATGCCACTTGTTGCAATAAAAGCAAGAAATGCTTCACTTTCAGGTTTTGAATTTGCATGTGGAATACCAGGTTCAATTGGTGGTGGCATAAGGATGAATGCTGGGGCATATGGTTCTGAAATTGCAAATATTGTCGAGAAAATAACTTTTATTGACGAAAATGATGAGATAGTAGAAATAAGTAAAGAAGAGGCAAAATTTGGATATAGAAATAGTATTTTTACAGGTAGACCAGAGTGCGTTATACTTTCTGCTACTTTTAGATTAAAAAAAGCTAATGAAAATGATATAGCTGAAAAAATGAAAGAAAACACACTAGCAAGAACTTCAAAACAGCCACTTGAGTATCCAAACTTTGGTAGTGTTTTTAAAAGACCAGAAGGATATTTTGTTGGAAAGCTTGTTCAAGATGCAGGATTAAAAGGATACCAAATTGGCGGAGCACAAGTATCAACTAAACATACAGGCTTTATTGTAAACGTTGGTGATGCTACATGTGACGATATATTAAATCTTATAAAATATATACAAGAGGTTGTGTATAAAAAATTTAATGTACATTTAGAACCAGAAGTAGTTCTTATTGGAGGGAATTTAAAATAATGAAAACAATCTTAGAATGGCTTAAGCCAGGAGCAAGGGTAAAAAGATATTTACTTATGCAAATAGTGTCTATTGCAGTTTTGATATTTTGCATAGTTACATTACAAAGAGTATACGATTTAAATGAAAAAATGTTAATTGCATATATATTCCTTATAACTTTATCTATATTTGGAATTGTTTTTTCATTTGTGCTTGCACAAAAAAATATACTTTTTGTATCGCTTAAAAATATAGCAAAAAAGAATAAAAATATTAAAGTAAGAAAGTTGCTTTATGGTGATCAAAGAATAAGAAAGGGACCAAAGGTTGTTGTAATTGGTGGCGGAAGTGGTCTTCCTAATTTACTTAAGGGCTTAAAAGAGTATACCGCAAATATTACAGCTGTCGTTAATGTATCAGAAGATGATACTACTATTTCTTCAACAATCTTAGATGCAGATTACCTTACACCTGGTGATATACGTAAATGTATTTCTGCACTTTCAATAGATGAAAATGAAATGTCAAAACTTCTTACATACAAAAACGAATATGATACGAATGCACAAACTGTTGGTAATAATATAGTTTCTGCGCTTATTTCAATTGGTGGAAGTTTTGCAAAAGGAATTGAGAAAATACCTGAAATTTTTAGAATGCAAGGTAATATTTATCCAGTAACTACAGAAAATTTAGTACTTTGTGCTAGTTTTCCAAATGGAGAAGTAGTTGTAGGAAAAGAGAATATAATAGAAAGAGTAAAAGAAATAAAATGCCCTATAAAGCAAATATTTTTAAAAGATGGAGATGTAAAGCCACATCCAGAAGTAATTGAAGCAATAAAAACTGCTAATGTTATAGTGTTAGGACCTGGACCTTTTTATACTTCTGTTGCATCAAATTTATTAATTGATGAAGTATCAAAGGCAATTGTAAAATCAAGAGCAAAAAAAATATTTGTATCTAATATAATGAATCAACCAGGACAAACAGACGGATATACTTTAGCAAGATATGTAAATGAAATAGAAAGGTATCTTGGAAAGCATGTACTTGATTATGCTATTGTAAATAATGGTGAAATTACTCAAGAAATGATAAAAGACTTTAATCAAGAAAATTCAACACCGGTTAAGATTGATTTAGAAAATATTACAAACCGTGCAATTTGTGTGGTAAAAGAAGATTTAGTCATTACTTCAAAAGATGCAATTTATCATAGTAGTGATAAGCTTGCTGAAATAATAATGAAGATAACTAAATCGAAGCGAACTGGCGATTTGAATATTGTAAAAGTTAAGAAAAAACATCTAAAAAATGAAAAAAAGTTAAAGCAACAATCTGAAAAGAAAGTTCACAAAAAGCCAGATACAAAAGTAGTTAAAAAAAGTAGATTCGATAAAAGAAGTAAAGAAAAAGAGCAAAGAGTTAAGGCAAAAACTCAAGCAACTATTGATAAGTTAAAAAATGCTGTAAGAAAGGATAGATAAACTGTGTATAAATACAAAAGAGGAATAAACAATTTAGAACAAGCAAAGATAATTGAGTATGCTATGTCAAATAATAAAAATATATGCTTTTTAACATCAGGTATACTTGATGCTAAAAAACCATATAGTGGTTTATATATAAAAAATGGAAAAATTATGGTTGAAAGCATAGCAGAAGAATTAAAAGTTGATGGAAAAGTATATAAAATTGCTCAAATATCAACTAAGTCAAATAATTATTCAGCAGCAGAGTATATTTCTTCTATCGATCTTAATGATGGTAGCATTTGTTATAATTTAGATGGAATAATTTTAGAGAAAAAAATTGTACTAAACCCAGATAAAAATATGTTATGCATTGAATATATGGTTAAAAATGAAACAAGAAATGATATAAAGATGAAAATAACACCATTTTTAACATATAGGGAGCTTTACATGATGAAAAATGCTTCAATGTTAAAGTTTAATCAACGCCATGTAAATGATGGAGTTATAGTAAATTTAAGTATAATAAACGATGAGAATTTAGTTATAAAAATAGATAGTGGTGAGTACATCGAAGAACCAACTATAGTGCATGATGTAAGACATGAAATGCTAAATGAAAAACTTGAAAAAAAAGAATATTTTGAGGATTTATTACTACCAGGTTATTTTGATGTTGATGTATTTGCTGGAAATACTAAGAAATTTCATTTATATTTTAATGATGAAGATTTTAGAGTGGATACAATTAACTTTGATGAAGTGCTTTCAAATTATTTTTATAGAAAAAGTAAGGCAGTTTCAAATATTGCTGATGAATTTGTTGAACTTAAAGATTTGGCGGTGCTTGTTGATAATTTTTCATTTGAAGACAGTATAATAACTACGCTTCCATATCCAAGTATATTTGACTATAGTATGACACATTGCTATGAAGAAAGTATAAAAAAGTTTGAAAATGACTTGAAAATTTTAATTGATGTTGTAAAATCTATAGAGGGACAATATATCGTATTTGATAAGTTAAAAGAAGCAAATAAGTTATTTATAAAATTGAGAAAATATATAAGAGAAATAGATAGCTTAAAACTTGAGGATATAGATATGATAAAACAGGTTGCAAGGCTAAAGCTTTGGTATATTGAGCAGGTAAATAGATTTGTACAAAAGTATCCTTCATATATGGACTTTCATATTGATTTTATAAAAGAAATACTTGATTTATTATTTGAAAATGAAAGAATGCAAAAAATTGTGCTTTCAAATATAGAGTTAGTGGCACTTAGCTTTAATGCAATTAAAGTTTATGAAAACTTGCTTTCAAGACTAAAAAGAAAAGATACAAAATTATCTGATGTTTCTTTTTGTATACAAAATCTTATATCTGAAAAGTACTGGTCTGAGGAAGATAGATGCATGAGGGAAAATATAGATGATAAGAAGGCAGTACCAAATGTATCAATGATTTACACACTTAGTTTATCGTATCCTTGTATATATGGTGATATGAATATAAAATTACTAGATACAATATTTAGACAACTCTATACACCTTATGGTCTTAGAAAGGTTCCAAAAGGAGTTGAGGGAAGTGAGATAATATATCCAGAGTACATGGCTCATTTTGTAAAGGCAAATTTAAGGCAAAATGGTATAACAATGGCATCTCAAAAAATAGTGTTTAATTTAGTAAAAGAATTAATACAAGATATAGGAAAGTACGTAAATGGAGGTATAAAAAAAGCATATAGTGATAAAGGCCTTATAATAGATTCAAGGTATGGGGTTGATTTATACACAAATGCTGAGATTATACGCCTTTATGATATGCTTACGTAAAGAGGTGGACTATGGTAGTACTTGGAATAGATCCACGGTTTTGGAAGAGTAGGATATGGAATAATAAAGTATGAGAAAAACAGGTATTCTGTATTAGAGTACGGTTGTATTACAACTGAGACTAACAGTTATTTTCCATATAGATTAAAAAAAATTGAAAATGATTTAAAAGAAGTAATATCTAGATATAATATAGATGCAGCTTCTATTGAGGATTTATATTTTAATACAAACTCAAAAACTGCTATAAAAGTTGCAGAAGCAAGAGGAGTTATACTAAATACTTTAGTTGGAGCAAATATTCAGATAAATGAATATACTCCACTACAAGCAAAAATGGCAATAGTTGGCTATGGAAGAGCAGATAAGACACAAGTAAAAGATATGGTTAAAAGATTTTTAAATCTTGAAAATATGCCAAAGCTTGATGATACAACAGATGCACTTGCAATAGCTATATGTCATACTCATAATTATAGATTTAATGAGCATATAAAAAAATAATTAAAAATAGTTAAAAATAATTAAGAATAATTAAAAATAGTTAAAAATAATTAAGAATAATTAAACATAATTAAACATACAGGAGTATTAGATTTACAAATATTCCTGTATGTTTTTTTATTATTGTTTAACCAAATAAAGTGGGTAATTATCATATAAGTTTTGATGTATCATATACTGTAATATAAATGGTGAGAGCATTGAAAGTAAAAAGTATATGTATAGGTGTATTTAAAAAGGCAAAATTAAAGTATATTATAGTATGTAGCATATTAATAGCAATAATTTTAATGATTATATCTTGGCTTTTTGTATTTAATAATAGATATTATAAAAAAAAATATGAAAAGTTTGATATATTTAATGCAAATTCATATTTTGCCAAATATAATATGAGAGTATTTAGTAATAAAAATCAAAATGAGTATAAAATAAATGAATGGTATAGCCAAGATGGCAAAGACTATAAATTTAAATTTGAAACTATAAACGAAGAAGGATTAAATTACATCTATGAAGGTGATAGTAAAAGTATTAATATCTATTCTGCAGATCAGTTAAATAAAATTTCATTAAATGATACTATTATTCAAAAAGAAAATTTAATAAGTATTTCTACATTTGCAGATATCTTAAAAAAAGTAAAACAAAAACTAGAAAATAATGATTATGAAACAAAGAAATGTTGTAGGCTTGAGGAAAATGAAGAGGATGGAAAAGTAAGTTATAAAATTATATTTAATAATAGTAGTGGTGAGAAATGTAGTATATGTAAATTTGTAAAAGATGGTATAAATATATCTAGTTTAGAACTGATAATTAATAGTAGTACATTTTTTCCAATAGAATATATAATTTATGGAAAAAATGGTGACGCTTTGTATGATATTTTATATGAAAAATTTGATGTAAATGTAGATTTTAAATAAAAACTATTTGATTTTTAAACCAAATAGTGTATAATATAGGAAGAGTAGGGGATATTTTTGAATATAAAAAGAGGGGAGCTTTTTTTAGCTGATCTTAGCCCCGTCATTGGAAGTGAACAAGACGGGGTAAGACCAGTTTTAATAATTCAAAATAATGTTGGAAATAGGTATGCACCAACAGTTATAGCTATTCCAATTACGACAAAAGTAAAACACAACATACCTACACATATACCAATAAGAAAAAACAAAACTGGACTTCAAAAAGACTCCATTATCTTAGTTGAACAAATAAGAACTATTGACAAAACAAGACTTATAGAAAAAATTGGAGTTGTTGATAGTTATACGTTAGATGAGGTAAAAAAAGCATTAAAGATTAGTCTTAATATAAGGGGAGAAGTTTGGGATGTCTTTGATAATAATTGGTAAAGTTTCATGTTTGAGGTGAAAAAATGGACAAATATAATGATGAGAAGAATAAGAAACTTGTAACTAAGAAAAAAGCTGATAGAATTAGAAGTGAAGATGAAAAATTGAAGAACATAAAAAAAACAAACAATGCTAAGTATGAAAGAGAATTTGAACAAGGAAAAAATGTAAACACTATAAAAGGAAAGAAAAAGAAAAAAGGAAGAAAAGGCTGGAAGATATTTAAGATAGTGTTGTTTTTAATTATAGCACTTATGATAATAGGTGCAGGTGTTGCAATAGGTGTAGTATCTAAGGTTATTGAAACTACTGATCCTGTTGATATAGATAAATTAAAAACTCATAAAGAAAAGTCATATATATATGATTCTCAAAATAATCAAATAGCTGAATTAAAAAATGAAAATAGGGTTCTTGCAAAATATTCAGAGATTCCACAGTGCTTAGTTGATGCAGTTGTGTCTATAGAAGATGAAAGATTTTTTACACACAAAGGTGTTGATATAAAAAGAACTGCTGCAGCTGTAGTTACGTATGTATTAAATGGTGGAAAATCAGATTTTGGTGGTAGTACTATAACTCAACAGCTTATAAAAAACGTAAGTGAAGATAACGAATCAAGTTGGAAAAGAAAAATAAGAGAGTGGTATAGAGCTACGCTTGCTGAAACAAAAATGTCAAAAGAAGAGATTTTTGAGGCATATGTAAATAAAATTTACTTTGGCGATGGTGCATATGGTGTAAGTGTTGCAGCCAACCATTATTTTAATAAAGATCTTAAAGATATAACAATTGCAGAGGCAGCAGTATTAGCAGCAGCAATACAAACGCCAGAAGCTACTAATCCATATAAGAGTGATGAGGCAAGGCAAAAGTTACTTGATAGACAAAAGATTGTATTATCAAAAATGTTAAGTCTTGGAAAGATAACTCAGGAGCAATATGATGAAGCAAAATCACAAGAAGTTGAATTTAATAAAGGTGATACTAGTTATCAAGTTCAAAGTTACTTTGTTGATGAGGTTATAAAGCAAGTAAAGAAGGACTTAATGGAGGAAAAAGGACTTTCTGAGGGAGCAGCAAATGAAAAACTTTATGGTGGAGGTCTTAGAATTTATGCAACACTTGATCAAAATGTTCAAAATGCTATAGATAGTGCATATTCAAATGAAAAATATTTTTATACTGATAGTAAAGGTAAATTTATGCAATCAGCTATGGTAGTAATTGAGCAATCTACTGGTAGTGTAGTAGGACTAACTGGTGGCGCAGGTGAAAAAACAGGTGCATTTACACTAAATAGAGCCACAGAAGAACCTAGACAACCAGGTTCTTGTATGAAACCAATAGGTGCATATGGTCCAGCATTTGAAATGGGAGTTTTATCACCAGGTGCAGGTATTGATGATTCACAATTACTTAATGGCAAAGGTCCAAAAAACTACTATGCAGGATATAATGGTTATGTAACAGTAAGAAATGCAATAGCAAAATCAATGAACTTACCTGCTGTTAGAGCATACTTTAAAGTTGATGCTGTTTATGCTATAAACTTTGCAAAGAATTTAGGATTAAAGCATTTAGTAACAGCTAGTGAAAATAAATCATCAAATGATCAAAGTTATTCATTTTCTATTGGAGGACTTACTAAGGGTGCAACAGTACTTGAAATGGCAAATGCCTATGCAACAATTGCAAATCAAGGTGTGTATATAGAGCCAAAATTTTATACTAAAGTTTTAGATAGTGACGGAAATGAAGTATTAGCTAAAAAATCAAATGCAAAATCTGTAATGAAAGATTCTACTGCATATATGCTTACAAGTTGTCTTGAAAGTGTTGTAAAAGCAGGTGGTACAGCATATGGTTATGTAAATCTTGGAACAGGAATGGCAGTTGCAGGAAAAACTGGTAACACAGATAGTGATAAGGATCAATGGTTTTGTGGATATACTCCATATTATACAATTGCTTGTTGGAATGGTTATGATTATAAAGATGGAGCTACAGCTATTGGAAGAAGAAAAATTGGATCATATCCATATACTTCAGTTGCACTATTTAATGATGTAGCCAAAGCAATAAATAAAGGAAAACCAGTAAAACAATTTGAACAACCAGATTCTGTTACTACAGCTCCACTTTGTACTGTATCAGGTCTTGTAGCAACAGATGCATGTAGAGCTGATCCTAGAGGTGATAAAACAGGAACTGATTTAGTAGCAAAAGACTCAATTCCTACAGCAACATGTAATATACATAAAATGGTAAATATTTGTAATGAAACAGGTCTTGTAGCAAATGAGTATTGTCCAAGTGTTACATCAAAATCATTTATAACAAGAGATGGAGAACCACAAGTAAAACCAGCAGATTGGGCATATATGGTTCCATCAGCACAGTGTACAGTACATAATAGTAGTAATAGAGGAAACAATATTAATGATAGTACAACAGATAATAAAGGAAATTCATCAGATATAAATATTAATGTATATGATACGAAGAAAAAATAATAACTGTAAAGAAATAATAACTGTTATACTAATAAAATATAGGCTAGAACTTGATTCTAGTCTATATTTATTTAAAAACTTAAGAAAGGATGGAATATAATTATGAGAAAAGATAAAAAAGTTGTATTTATGGGAACTCCAGAATTTGCAAGTAAATCTTTAGAAGCATTAGTTGAAAGTGGATATAATGTTGTTGCATGTTTTACTAATGTGGACAAACCTTCTGGTAGGGGATTGAAGTTAAAAGCATCACCTGTTAAAGAGTGTGCTATTAGATATAATATTCCTGTATATCAACCTAAAAAAATTAGGAAAAATGATGAAATATTAGAAATATTAAAAAGCTTTGATGCTGATTTTTTTGTAGTTGTTGCATATGGAAAAATATTGCCACAAGAAGTATTAGATATTCCAAAACTTGGATCAATAAATGTTCATGCATCACTTTTACCAAAATATAGAGGTGCTGCACCTATGCAGTGGGCATTAATTAATGGTGAGGAAAAAACAGGTGTAACTACGATGTTTATGGATGCAGGTATAGATACAGGTGATATGTTATTAAAAGAAGAAATACAAATAACTGATGAAGATAATCTTGAAACTATACATGATAAGTTAATGATAATTGGCGCTAATCTACTTATAAATACTCTTGATGGAATTGTAGATGGAACAGTAAAAAAAGTAAAGCAAGGAGATGATTTTTGCTTGTCTCCTATGATACATAGAGAAATGACAAAGATAGATTTTAATAAAACATCAAGAGAAATATTTAACTTTGTAAGGGGGCTTTCACCATTTCCTGGTACATATATGGAATCTGATGAGGGAAAAAAATATAAGGTATTTAGTGTAAAAATGTTAACAAATGAGGAGATAGAAAATTTAAAAATCGATAATTTTGAAAATGTAAAAAATGGTGAGGTAGTATATGTCTCAAAAGATAGCTTATGTATAAAATGTAAAGACTTTGCTGTATCCATTTTACAAATTCAACCTCAAAACTCTAAAAGAATGGATATAAGGTCATTTTTAGCGGGAAATAAAATTCAAATAGGTGATAAATTTTAAATACTTTAATTAGTAGCTAAAATATTTAACTGTTATATGGAGGTAATTATGTTTGAAATAGAAAAATATAAAAAAATATTAGACGATTATGCAAATAAATATATTAATTTAATGGAAAAAAAAGAAGATAAAACACTTATTTCTTTTAAACTTTCACATACATATAGAGTGACAAGTAATATGGAAAAAATAGCTAAGTCTTGTAATTTAAATGAGCATGATATGTTTATTGCAAAAGTAATAGGGATGTATCATGATATAGGAAGATTTAAACAATATTTTGTGTATAAAACTTATGATGATAAAAAAAGTGTAAATCATGCAATATATAGCACTGAAGTGTTAAAAGAAAATGATATACTAAGAGATTTTAATGAGGAAGATAGAAATATAATATATAAGAGTATATACTATCATAATGTATATAAAATAGAAGCAATAGATGAAGAATTAACAAAAAATGAAGTATTTTTCTTAAAAATGATAAGAGATGCAGATAGACTTGATATATATGATTCAATGGCTAAGCGTGTGCCTAACATGAGTAAAGAAGAACAGTATATTTGGTATAATGAAAGGGATTTAGATGGTGATGTATCAGATAATATATATAACCAGATAAAAGAAAAAGTGTCTCCAAGCATGAAAGAGTGTAGTAGTGTTGCAGAGTCAATATTTGCAAGGTTTTCATGGGTATTTAGCGATTTTTCATTTAAAGAGGCGATAAACATAATAGTAGAAGGTAAATATTTTGAGAAAGTATATAATTATATGAAAAAAAGTAATAAGATTAATGAATTATATCTATTTATTATGGATTATATACAAAAGATAATGCATGGTGAAAATAATCTAGAATATTAAATAACAAATAGTAAAATTAAAGTGTGTTTAGACTAGTAATGTATCAAAAAGTACTTACTAGTCATTATTTTATATATTTTGATTACATAAAATGTTGAAATGCAACAATAAATATGATATAATCATGAAGAAAAAAATAGATAGTTTAGGCAAATGCTTAAGCGGAAAGAGGTATTTATGAATTATTTAAGGTATAACGGACGTAATTACGTCAATATGGCAGAAAGAATCACAGAAATTAGATTAAATGAAGGGATGAATATTATCGTTCCACCTTATGAAAAAAAATTGTACTATGAAATGAATAAAGTAGCTACAATGAATAATGATATTAAAATTATTCCTTCACTTATTATGGAGTCTTCTATACATCTTGAACCTGCTACAGTTGATTTTGATGATTATAAAAATATAACATTTGCTGAATACGAAACCATTATTTTTGGCAAAAATTTGATCATGATATTATCTACTGAACAAAGTAAGGATTATGGTTATCTAGAATATGATGAAAATTTTGTAATGTATGATGGAATTAAATACATTAATGTAACAAAATCTTCAATCTTGCTGAAAATGCAAAATGGTGATGTTTTTGTATTGCCACCATCAGGTATTGTAATTGATGCTAGCGTTGGGAACGTTCCAAGTTTTGATGTTGGAGATAGAATTGTAGTAAGACATGAAAAACGAATAGAAAATTGGTTAAAAAGTATAAAATATAGCGACATAGTTATACTTGGTGATAAAGCTACATCAATTGCATATTCTGGGCTTGTTTATTATTGTACTTCTTTTGAACAGCAAAGTTAAATTGTTATTTTGAAGTATAGTTTTAATAAAAAAAGTATAGTTTAAGCAAATGCTTAAGCGGAAAGAGGTATTTATGAGCTACAAAAAACCGAACTATGTGAGATATTATGGACGAAATTATGTAAATATGGCTGGTAGCGGTAAAATTGAAGAAGTCAAACTAAAAGATGGAAATATCATCGCTGTTCCACCAAATAGTAATGAATTTTATTATGAGCTGGGAGAAAGGCGTGAGGCAGAACTTAAAATTGATAGACCTATGATTTTTTCATGTAGTGTGTGTACTACTAATTCTGACATTGCTTTGGTTAATTATGCTTATATGTTTGATGAACCTGAAACCATTATTTTTGGTAGAAATGTGATCATAATATTATCTAATGAGCCAAGTATTGGGGATAATAAACTAGAGCATGGTGAAAACTTTGTATCGTACAATGATGTTAAATTTGTCAATGTAACTAAATCTTCAATTTATTTGAAAGATAAAAATGATTGCACTATTATGGTACCACCATCAGGCTTTGTTGTTGATGCTACAGTTAAGGATGTCTCAAACTTTAATGTAGGAGGTCGTATTGTATTAAAGCGTGAAAAGCGAATAAGTAACTGGTTAAGGGATATAGAAGGTGAAGAGGAGAGTTTAGTTATACTTGGAGATAAAGCAGCTGCAATTGCATATAGGGATCTTATTTATTACTGTGATTCTTCTAAAAGTAGTTAATGATAAAACTTTTATTTAAAGAATAGTTTAGGCAAATGCTTAAATGGAAAGGGGTTATGTATGAACTATGTAAAATTTGAAGGAAAGAAGTATATTAATACAACTGGTGAGGATATTGAAATTACACGCAATTGTGAGGTCATTTTTGTAGTACCTGCTTGTGATATGGTGATTAATCCTGAACCGTGTTATATTACAAATGTTTTGGCAAATTCGAAGAAGACCTGTATTTTTAAACGTGACAAGAACGTGGAAATATGGCTTAGCAAGAACAAAACTGATGATGATACAATTATATTTGGAACTAGGACCGCTGCAATGTTATATCCTGAAATTATAATTTATGGATCTTAATTTTAATAAATAGGAGGTTATATCATGGATGATGTGCTTAAAGATGATATTAATTATGTGGTATATAATGGATATACGTACATAAATATAACCAAGTCACCTATATATTGTGGCATTGATGGTAGGAAAAAATCTATTATGATTCCGCCATCTGGTACTGTGATAGAAGTGCCTTATTTACAAAGAATGTTTAGTTTCTTTGATCGTGGTGGTTATGCAATGATAATTAATCAAAATGCAAAAGAGTGGTTAGAAGAGAGAAGTTCCCGTGATACGATTATACTTGGAAAAAAAGATGTAGCAATATTGTATCCAGGTCTTGTTTATGGAATTTCTTCTGATTAACAACAACTAAACTTAATATAAAAATAAAGATACATTTTTGATGTGTCTTTATTTTTTTAGCAATTTATGTTTTAATTTGTATGGATAAAATTTGAAATAATACAAAATCTTAATAGTAACGTTATAATTAATGATATGTAGAAAATGATAAAATAATATAAAAATAATGATTACATAATATAAAAATAATATTGAAAAAACAAAAGAATTGTTGTATAATACTTCAAGTTGTTATATTTTATTCAAAAAATAATTTAAAAGGAGGAATAAATATGTTAGGTGTCTTAATTTTATAATGTGAGTATTATACATTTTAAGGTTACAGTAATATTATTTTAATTTTAACGTTAATCATTTAGTTATCAAATTGGAGGTAAAAAAAATTATATGCTATTTGAAGGAGTTGGGCTTGTTTCTTTTGCAATTTTTGATATAGCCACAGTTTATCAATATATTGTAGGTGATAAAACATGGCTTTTTGCTATTAGAACTATATTATCATTTTTTACAGTTTTGATGCTTTCTCTTAGAGTAAGAGAAATACATTTTAGTAATAACAAGGATGTAAATCTTGCAAGCATAATTTCCATGACTGCACTTGCCGGTTGGGCTTTTATCTTTACACTTTGTTCATGGGTTGAACATTTTAACATGTAAAAAATTATATGGAGGATTTTAAGAATGGAAAATTTTAAAATTGAATGTATGGCTTCACTTAATTCTTTTAATATACCAGAAATAAACAGTGTACTTGATAATCTTTTTAAACAGTTTGAAGTAGAAATTAAAAAGAAATTAGATGATGTATTGTTTTTTCTTGAAGAAGAACAAAGTAGTGAGCTTAATCTAGTAGCTATAGTTAAAGAACTTAAAAATCAGTATTGTATGAAAATACTTCCAAAGGCAGTTAGTAAGATGTTACTTAGTAGTAATTGTAATTTCTTACTTAAGGACTTCATTTTAGAAGAAATTACGCCTGATAGTGTCTTAGAAAATATTAATAATGATACTTTTATTGATGCTTTTATTAATGTAATAAATAAAAGTGAAAAATATACTAAAAGGGAGAAGGCAGCTTTTGTTTTAGTTTTAAAGAAAAAGTTTAAATAAAATATATTTTAAAAATGAACCTAAGTGTTAAGCTAATTTGCTTAATACCTAGGTTCATTTATTTTTGAAGGTGTAAATAAATTGAATTAAAAAACATATATTTTTATAGTGTAAGTACAGAACTTATTAAATAAAAATGCTTAAAATTATAAAAAGATATACTTTTTGTAGCTTACTTGAAATATTTAAATAGTATGTTATAATATTACTGATATTTTTATCTTAAAATTATAGTTTAATAATTATAATGAAAAATAAATTAAGGAGGTTAATAATGGATTTTTATTATTAATTGTTTAATTGTTTAATTATTTTATTGTTTAATGAGTTAGTTATTATTTTATCATAGGAGGAAATGAGATGAGTGAATATTTAGTACTGATTTTATTTGAAATTTTTGTTAATTTTATAGTGATTATAAGTATTATACAAAATGAAGCATTTAATAAAAAAAAGCGGAAGAAATTCTTACTAGCTTACGTATGTGTTGAAATTATTTGCTTTTGTGAATACTTAAAAATAGAATTTGTAGATTTTAATGTTTCTGCTAGTACTTTAGTTGTAATAGCAAATTTGGCAATATTGGTAATATACTCTTGTACTTGTTTTGTAGTTCCAATTTTTTTGAGTCATGTATTTGAAAATAAAGCTTGTAGAACCTTAATTAATAAAGAACTATTTGATTTAATACCTCTTGCTACTTTGTCGGGTACTTGTATTATTATATCAGTATTGTTTTATTGTGGTTTTAAAAGTACTATATCTGCTACTATGTTATTTATAACTTTTGTAGTATTTTGGGTATCTTTTATAATAAAAGAGATGTATTTTTGGAATTTCTTTGAAAAAAAGTTTGGTATAGTTTTTGCTGTAATAGCTGTATTTATTATCTTAAGTGCATTAATACAATTAATAACTACAGATATAATGATTTATAGTTTTAGTTTATCTATTGGAACTTTAATTATGTATTTATGTTATAATATTGGCACTAATGAATACATAGATCCATCAACTCAGTTCTTAAATAAAAAACTTTTTAAAGAAAAAGTAAATATGAGTTTAAATAATTCATCTAAACCATTTAGAATTTTGTTTCTTAGTTTAGAAGATGAAAGCTATGTATGTATTGGAAGCAAAGACTATATAAATAAAGCTTTAATAGAAATCTTTGAAGATTTTCAAACTATATATTCAAAATGTGGTAGTTGTTATAGAATTGGTGCTGGAAAATTTGCTATTATTGATGAGGATTGTGCTTATTTAGGAAACTTAAACGAAAAGTTGAAAAACACTTTAAAAAAACAAAGAAATGAGCATATAAAATTACCATTTATCTATTATACAGTATTGGTATTTGATGAATCATTAAATGAAGAAAATGTTATAAATTATGCTTGTTTGGGTGCATATAAAATATAAAATTGGAGGCATGTCAAAATGCTAGAACTTTTAGGCATTGTATCTTTTTTAGTATGTAACATACTTGTAGTTTTTGTAAGTATTTTCAAAGGTTGTATGTGGCTACTTATAATAAAGGAGGTAGTTTCATTTATTGCAACAGTTTCTTATGCAATATGTATAGTAAAACTTTACATGAAAGATAAAAAATGTTCATATATTAGCTATAAATTAGCTGGATTTACATTAAATTTAGCTATGTTTATTAACTCACTTGATATATTAGCATAAGTGTTTTTAGCGCAATATATGATAAAAAATAAAAAATATCTAGTAGTATAATAATCCTACTAGATATTTTTTTTAAGTGTTATAATTTGATTTTATTGTATCAATTATTTCTTCAGCAGTTTTATTTTTATAAAATTCTGTCATATCTTCTGTTATTACATTTTTTTCTATTGATTTACTTGAATTAAAGAAATCATAGTCTTTATTATCATAATCTTTTTTAGCATCAGAAGCTCTAAGATAATGATATTTGACAGAAACATTAGATATTGTACCATTTTCAAAACTATATGTTGTAACAATTTTTGGAATATATGTAAATCTTAAATTCTGAATTAGAGAATTTTGATTTTCATATCTAGTATATACTATTTTATTAGTATCTTGCTCAATTTTGTATCCTACATAATTATTTTTAAAATCAAGATTCATAGCATTAAGATCAACTGGCCACTCTGATACTAAAATAAAAGAAGAGGCTAGATATATTATGCAAATTAATATAACTACAAGTAGAGAAATACTTAAAATTTTTCTTTTAGTCATTTTTTAATTCATTCCTTTCTATAAAGTTCCTTCTTCGAATCTTAAATTACCGTTTTCTTTTACAAATATTCTTGATTCTCTAGACATTTTACTAAGATATTTTGTTATTGAATTTATTATATCGTCTTTTGTTTTATATCCAGTTAAAGCAGAATCTGTGTAAGTTGTTGTTAAAACAGAATTATTGAGTTTTAAATCTAAATCGTTATAATTATTTGAAGATTTACGAGAATTTAACTCTCGTTTTGCCATATGATTTGCAACAAAGTAGTATTTTTGTTCTGTTTTAGAAATACTATTATTTGATAAACTGTAAGTGTATACCTGTTTTGACCAAAGTGAAGCAATACTATCAAAGCTTGGTGCATTAGAATACACAGATTGTATAACCTCATTATCTTTAATGTCATATGCATAAACGGTTTGACCTTTGCTAAGTCCTGAAAGTTCATAGCCTCTGCTTGTTATTTTATTAGTATTTAGAAAAATTATAAAACCTAAAAGTACAACAAGAATAACTGATAGTATAATTAAAGTTCTATTTTTTAATTCCATATACATCCCTCCCTAATAATATAATATATTATCTTTTAATAAAATGCAAGTGTTTTTGCATGTCGAATTTTGTCTAGTTTTGTCGACGAAAGTAAAATGTGTTGACTATCTAAAAAATATATGATACTATTTGGTTGTAACTTGTTATTGTTAGTTATAAACTTATAGCTAGGAGGCGTATGGAAAGAGAAAGATCACCTTAATTTTTATAATGAAAGCAATTATTGTGTTTACTTTAAAAGAAAGGAAAATAGTATGAAAAGAAAAGTTTTTAGTGTATTAGTATCTGTGATGTTGCTAGTTGGTATGTTTAACATTGTTAGTGCTGCAGAATTTCCTAATGAAAATGCGATTCCTGTAGAGAGTGCTAATGTTGAAACTTGTGGAGTAGATCAAGTCACTAACTACTTGAGACAATGTACTGGAAGCGATTTGAGATACACCCTTGGACAGTTTAATGGCACTAGATTGAGTGCAGCTTCTTCACTTGCTAATTATACTGGTTTAGTAACTCAGGTTGAAATTCAGCTTTATCAGCGAACATTGTTTGGTGATGTTAAACGAGCAACAGCTTATCTTAGACCTGGGGATGCTGCTAGAACTATTTTTTCTAATGTAAGTATTACAAAGAATGCTGATACGTGGATTATAGTAAATGTATCGCCTTTTAGCGCAGATGCATATACAGATATATCATATACATTTTACGTAAATTAAAAAAAGTAAGCAAATAGTTCTAAAGCTACTTGAAAAGTAGCGAAAAAAATAGTGAATTGGAAAATAAATTTTCTGATTTACTATTTTTTTTACTAAAAAATTTATGTAGATATCTTTTATTATTTTGTATATTTTCTCTCCTCAGTTAATTGTTGTATAATATAAATGAAAATAGTAAATATAGTACAATAATTTGAAAAACGAATAAGATGAAGAATGAGAATTTATAAAAATAATTAAAAAAATTAAAATAAAATATGATAATTTGATAAAATTGAAAACAGAAAATTACAAAGTGGTAAAATTTGAAAGCGAGCCAGGTTTCATAGAGGGTAAGAAAGTAGAATTGAAGTTATGAGTTACGCCATCGTTAAAAATGAAAAAGTTAACACGAACAGACATAAATATCAAAGGAAAACATGATTGTGAAAAGATTAAAATCAAGAAATAAGAGTAATAATAGATAAATTGTCTAAAATTTACTCTTATTTTTGTTTAAATTTTAATGTTTTTTTACTGTTCACTTATTATTAATACTCAACTAGTTGTAATGTAGATTGAGGTTTAATGTAAAACATTTGGTGAAGATATAAGTTTAACAAAGTTTTAATTAGTACAAATATATACATTTATTAAAAATTAAATTTTATAATAGCTTTTCAAGTTTTAAAATTATTTTAGAATTGAATAAATAAATTTAAAAAAATACATAATAATTATAAGGAGAAATTGTTATGGAACAAGAGAAAAATAGTATAAAAAATAATATAAAAAATAGCGAAGATATAATAAATTATATAAAGAAAAATACTTTTAACTCAAAAGATATAGTATATAAAAAACTTGATGTTGAAGGTGAAGAAGTAGATATAGTATATAATGAATCACTTTGTGATGAAAATGCAATTTCTAATTTTATAATAAGAAGTATAGGAAATTTAGTAAGTCAGAGCTTAAATGAAAAAATAGTAAATGAAATATCAAACGAAAACAAAACTCTAAATGAAAATCTTAAAAATAGTGATGAGAATACAAAAAATAAAGAAAAGGCGAATAAAAAGGTTTCACTTAAAGAAAGGGTTGATGATAGGAAGAACTTTAATGCTACCCAAAAAATAGATATAAATGTAATACTAGAAAAATTACAAAAAAATATAACTATTGGTAAATCAAAAAAAATTGATATTGAAACTGATGACATATTTTATTACCTTTTCTCTGGCTTTACTTTTATAATATATGATACCACAATAATTGCTTTTGGAACAGGAGCTTTACTAGATAGAAGTATAAGTGAGCCTACAAGTGAGAAAAATATAAAAGGACCAAAAGATTCCTTTATAGAAAATTATCAAATAAATGTAGGTCTTATAAGAAAAAGAATAAAAACAGAAAAACTTGTATTAAATGAAAGCCAAGTTGGAAGAAGAAGCAAAACCAAAATTGGAATTTTGTATATTCAAGATATATGTAGAAAAGATTTTGTAGATAGCATTATTAAACAAATTGAAAAGATCGATATAGATGCAATAATTGATAGTAACTATATAATGGAGATACTTGAAGATTCGAATAAAACAGATTTTCCAACTATGATAAGTACAGAAAGACCAGATTTAGTTTCTTTTTACTTACTTCAAGGAAGAGTTGCACTAGTAATTGAAAACACCCCATTTGTTTTAGTAATTCCTGCTTTTATTACAGATTTTGTAAATAATATTGAGGATAATTATCAAAAAGATATAAATGTGTTTATAACAAAGTTAGTAAGATATTTGGCTTTTGTTATAACAATTTTTACACCTGCTTTTTATGTCGCATTAGTAGCTTTTGGCCAAGAATCAATACCAACAAAACTTTTATTATCTTTTGCCACACAAAGAGAAGGTGTTACATTTCCTGCATACTTAGAAGCTTTTTTGATGATTTTATCATTTGAAATATTAAGAGAAGGTGATTTTAGAGTACCAAATTCAGGTGGTAGTACTCTTTCAATAGTAGGTGCTTTAATACTTGGAGATGCTGCTGTAAATGCTGGGATAGTTTCACCAATTATGATAATAGTAATAGCAATTACAACTATATCAGGTCTTATGTTTACAGATATTAATATGGCAAATGCATTAAGAAAGTGGAGAGTGATTTTACTTATATTTGCAAGTGCTGCAGGTCTTGTTGGACTAGGAGTTGGTATGATTTTGTTAATTATAAATTTAGCAAGTACAACTAGCTTAAAAAAGCCATATACTTATCCAATTGCACCTTTAAATGTAGATGCTTTAAAAAAGAATTTCTTAAGAAGAAAAAATATATCACTAGATAATAAAAGGCAAAAAATATTAACAGATAATCTTACTAAATATAGAATTGATAAGGAGAAATCATAATGAAAGCAAAAATATTTTTTTTATTAATTGTAATGTTTGTGCTAAATGGATTTAGTAATGAAAGAGAGCTAAATGAACTTGCAATTGCATCAGCAATTGGAATTGACTATGATACAAAGACAAATGAGTATATAATAACAGCCCAAATACTTAATAATAAAAAAGAAAATTCTTCTGGAAGTGGATCTGGAAGTTTAAATTCATCAAGTGAGATAGTTGTAATAAATTCAAAAAGTTCTAGTGTTCAATCTGCACTTAGAAATATAATTGAAGAATCTCCAAAAAAGTTATATTTGGCTCATATGAAATTATTACTTATATCAGAAAAAATGGCAAAATCACAAGATATTTTAGATACTCTTAATTTTTTTATAAGAGATAATGAGGGAAGTAATGATTTTATGATGGTCATAACTAGGAATACTACACCCCAAAAAGTATTAGAAATATTGACGCCTTTAGAATCAAACCCTGCTGAAAATATTGTAGATAGCATAATAACAAGCAACAGGTATAAAGGGATTGCATCAGAAAATGCACTTAGCGATAATGTTGCAATGTTTCTAGAAAATGGTAAATCTTCTGTAGCAGTATCAATTGAAATTGATGAAGATGAGATTATTGGAAGCAAAGATGAGTTAAATGATAATAAAATAAAAGATGAAAATTACGCTAAAAATAGCAATGAAAATAATGACAATAATGAAAATAATGATTTACAAATCTCAAGTAGTGATGATTCTAGTAAAAAAGAACAAAAAGATCAAAAAGATCAAGATGATCAAGATGATCAAAATGATCAAAAAGATAATAAAAATGCTCAGACTAAAAAAATAAAAGTATCAAATTTAGCATATTTTAAAGATCATTTCTTAACAGGATATATAGAAGATGAGGAAAATTACATATATAATTTGATAACTAAAAATGCCAAAGGAGGTATTATACAAATAGGGGAAAAAGAAAACTTACTTGTGATAGAACAAACTAGTGTATCTACTAAGTTAAAGCCAAGACGTGAAAATGATAAATTTATAATAGATTTAAGTATAAATCTAAGTTGTAATGTTACAGAAACAGGAAAAAATGTAGATTTTAAAACAAAAGAAAAATATAAAATAAATCAAAACTACGCTAAGGAGTATTTAACTGAAAAAATAGAAAAATTCATATTAAATACAAAAGAAAAATATGATTGTGATTTAATAGGAGCTGGTAATATATTTTACAAATTTGATAATAAAGATTATGAATTATTGATGTCAAAATATGGTGATCAATATTATAAGTATATAGATTATAATGTATCTTTAAATGTTGATTTTCCAACAGAAGGTGGGGTGCATGATTTGTAATGGAACAAAGTAATGAAAATTTTAACGAAACTGAAAAAATTACTACTTGGGGATATGCTAGTTTTTTTGTTACACTGACTAAAAGTAGTTTTATTGGCATGTCATCTTATGTAATATTTTCAATTTGCAATATAAATGCATATATTGCAACTATACTTGGTGGAATAATTGGAATTATTCCACTACTGATTTTTATATTTATATCAAAAAATAGTAAAAATTATAACATAATTGAATTAAATAATGAATTATTTGGTAAAGTTATAGGAGCCTTTTTAAATTGTATATTAAATATAACAATAATATTTATGGCAATATTAGCATTATATAACGTATCAGAATTTATTGATATTAATTATATGCCAGATACAAATACAAATTATCTTAGAATCTTATTACTAATGCCAGTAGTATATGCTGCTTCAAAAAAATCAAATGTTATAACAAAAATAAGTACCATGGTGCTAATAATAAATTTAGGTATATTTATTGTATCAGCATTAGGACTTGTTGCAAATTGCAATGTTGATAATATGTTTCCAATATTAAAAGATGGAATAAAGCCTGTTATTAAAGCAAGTATACTTTATATGATATTTTCTACATTTCCAATATTTTTACTATTAATTATTCCAAAAGATCAAATTGAACAAAAAGGAAAATATTCAAAAGTATGTATCATGTTTTTTTGCGCAAATTTAATGATAACTATCGTAACACTTTTGACAATATTAATACTTGGCGAAGAGTTAATTCCACTTTTTAGGTTTCCAGAATATATTTCATTAAAAAGTTTTAAATTATTTACAATTATTGAAAGGGTAGAAAATACACTATCTCTTAGATTTATATTTAATGTAATAATGTACCTTATAATCTCATTTCATTTTGTAATACAAAGCTTTAAAACAATATTAAAAAACAATAATACTAAAATAAAAGTATCAAAAGTATCTCCTTATATACTAGCTATTTTAGTACTTGTATTATCAAATATTATTTTTAAAAATGCTATATTTACTGGTGAATTTATAGTAAAAGTAGTACCATATATTTTAATTTTTGGTATATTTTTACCAATGATGATAACGTTTTTAGGAGTCGTAATAAAAAAGCTAAAGTAAAAAGTTAAATGTAAAAGCAAAAGTATGTATAAAACTTCTAGTAATAGTATTTACTAGATAAAATATATAAAATTTAAGATTAAAACATAAACGTAAGTATTAAATATAAATATAACTATAAATATAACTATAAATATAAATATAAATATAATCGAAAGTTTATTATATCTATAAAAACAAATACAACAAAGTATTATTTAAAATTTAGTGTAATTATGATATAATTATATCTAAATTAAATGAAATAAAATAAATAAAAAAATGTGTAAACTATATGTATATTTTATATTTTATATGTTTGTTACTAAAGGTTGGTTTTATGTATGAAAGAGGAAATTAAAAATATAATTTTTAATATGCTATTTGCCACTGTTATTGTAGTTTGTATTATGTTTTTTAGCTTTAAAAATGATTTGGAAACTAAAAAATATGAAGAAAATATTATATATGATTTTACAGATGATACGTCTTTTGCAACTAGTATAAATTTTGAAGATTCTAGTTTTTTGATATTTGCTGTATCAGATGAATATGGAAAAAGAGTAGAAGGGGTAGGATTTGAAATCTATAATCAAAATCATGAAAGTATAGCTATTTCTTATACTAATTCAGAAGGAAAAGCTGGCTTTTCTGGGATAGATAATGGAACTTATTTTATTAGAGTTACATCTACTCCTAGCCAGTATGAAAATATTTCAACTGAGTATGTTATAAAAAAAGAAAATGAAAATGAGGCTTTTAAGAAAAATATAAAAATTAAAACAGGTAAAAAGGAATATATAAAAGACTATAATGTAGAAAGTATTACACCATTTAAAAAGAGGAATATATGGAGTTATGAAGATGAAGAGAGTAAAAGCGATGCTATAAACGTAAATGTAAATGAAACATCAAATAAAGAAAACATAAATAGTCAAGAAAAAAACTATATAGCATATTCTACATTAATTAATGATAAATTTGAAGGAATGCAAATTGAAACTGTATTTAATAATGTAGACGCTACAAGTGACTATAATTTTGTAAAAAATGTGAATTTGAAAATAAAAGGTGCAAAGATTATATCGTATAATGTATCTTTGAGTCAAAACTTAGATAAAGTAAAAGTTTTAAACTCTAATGATGAGGAAAAAGAAAACTTTGATGGTAAAAGTAGCTTTATTATTGCATCAAATGAAAAATTAGATGGAAAAATTTGTAAGTTTAGTGTAGTTATAGATAAAAACTTTAAAAAATATAAGATGAATTTTGAACAAAAAATACCTAGTATGTAATTTAGTATGTATAATTAGTATAGCACTACGTAGTTATAAAAAATAATTAAAAAGCTATATAAATTTAAATAGTGTTAGCCTAAAAAATTTAAAATTATTCTAAAATAAAAAAGTAAATAAATTTCATTAAATGTATTGAAGATTTCTTTCTTTTATTTTATAATAGATATATGGAGGGGTTGTAAGATGAAGAAGTTTTTTGATAAGGAGATGGGTAGATTAGTAAATTTACTATCACCACAAGAAGCTGTACAAATAACTAAGATATATGTAAATCATTGTATAGGAAGAAGAACAATGAGTGAGGCAAGGATGAAAATGGTTTCATACTTGTATGATTTTATCACTTTTTCTAATACAATCGAGGTCGATAATTTTGTTGAACAGTTAAAAAGATTTAAGGTAACTCAGAACTTAGATGGGGATGAGAAGGCTTCCTATAACAAATTAATAGAGTTCTTTAAACTATATAGCATTTGTTCTAAGTCTAATGATGTAAATATTATTCAAGCATCTGAATATATAATTTCTATGGACAATATGAAAAAGGAAATAAGGTCTAAAAAAAGAGCAAATGAAAATCTTGATTATGCTCATCAATTATTTGATGGACTTTTTAATGTTGGATTTAATTTTAAGGAGCTTTCACCACGTATTTGCAAATTATATGAGCAAAAGGTTCAAAGTGCAGTTAGTTCTGAGGACGAAATTGATGTTTCACTAGAACAAGAATTTGCTTATTATAACTTAAAGGATCTTTATGATACAAAAGATGATGTAGAAGAAGTTAAAAATGAAGAAGATAATAAAATAGAAAATGGTGAAGATAAGAGTATAGAAAAAGTACAAGAAAATAAGGAAGATGAAGGTAAAGAGGCAGATATAGCTGTAGGAGACCCTAAAAAAGAAGTAGAGTTAGAGACTTTTAAAATAAATGATGAAGCTAAAAAGCAAGAAGAAAATAAAGTAAGCGAAAGCAATATTAAAGAGGAAAAGGTGGTTGTTAAACCTTTAGAAAAAACAGAAAGTAAGGAAGAAACTTTAAAAGTTGATATTCAAACACCAAATGTGGTAGAAGAAAAAAAGGAAATTCCACAAGTGAAGATACCACAAGTTAAAGTAGAGCCACCAAAGGTAGAAGTACCACGTGTAGAAGTTCCAAAGCCAGAAAATATGGTAAGAGAAGCTGTACAAATACCAGAAATAAAGGTGCCTCAAATAAATGTTGAAGTGCCAAAGGAAGAAATACCACAAGTGCAGATACCTCAAGTTAAGATAGAACCACCAAAGGTAGAAGTACCACGTGTAGAAGTTCCAAAGCCAGAAAATATGGTAAGAGAAGCTGTACAAATACCAGAAATAAAGGTGCCTCAAATAAATGTTGAAGTGCCAAAGGAAGAAATACCACAAGT